>OGIX01000437.1_pt1 | contig 31492 bp, 48 predicted proteins | sample 1571901 | NCBI WGS metagenome assembly OGIX01 (sample SAMEA2582102, study PRJEB24529) | metagenome | biome: Human gut stool | place: China | collected 2011
TTCATTGTAAAAACCTGTCATAAAATACTGTCAATTATCAAATAATAATTTAAACTTTTACATTTTACCTATTTCAAATATATCATTTACTATAAAGAATTTTAGTGATAAAGTATAAAAGTACACTTACAGTGTAACTTCAAGTACCTAAATATTGATTTTTACTTTTAGTTAACTTCGATTAGATAAATTAAATTTTATAATGTTACTTATATTGGAGGCATAAAATGAAAATTTTTAGAGAATTTCTTATAATACTAGTTCTATATTTTATAGGCGAACTACTTGCTGAAACACTTAATATTCCTATTCCCGGGAACATAATTGCAATGATATTGCTTTTCTTATCTTTATGTACTGGAATAATAAAAGTTGAGAAGGTAGATACTATCTCTAATTTCTTTTTAGATCATTTAGCTTTTTTCTTTATTCCGGCTGGTGTAGGATTAATGAACTCATTTGACAGTATTAAATCTTCAGCCATCCAAATAGTTATTATATGTATAGTAACTACTATAATTGTTATGGCTGTCACTGGAATCGTGGTACAATTTACCTCAAATATGTTATCAAAAAGGAAATTACATAAAGAAATAGACGATAATAGAAAGGAAGCTTAGAAATAATGAATATCTTCACTAATAATATATTTTTTGGACTTTTTGTGTCTTTAATAGCTTTTGAAGTTGGATTAATAATTTACAGAAAAACCAAACTTCCTCTTTTTAATCCTCTTCTAATAGCTATTATTATTGTTATAGGATTTTTAAAATTATTTAATATTGACTTTGATACCTACAATGAAAGTGGTAAATTTATTAATATGTTTTTAGGACCTGCAACTATTGTTCTTGCTGTTCCATTATATAAGCAATTCGAACTATTAAAGAAAAACTTTTTACCTATACTTCTTGGTATCACTATAGGTAGTTTGGTAGGTATATTATCAATCATATCTATATCTGTTTTTCTAAAGCTAGATAACCTTATAACAATATCATTATTATCAAAGTCGGTTACAACTCCTATTGGAATTGAAATTACAAATCAATTAGGTGGATTGGCACCAGTTACTGTTCTTGCAATAATACTTTCTGGTATAGTAGGAGCAATAATAGCTCCTCCAGTTTGTAAGGTATTTAAAATAACTAATCCTGTAGCTATTGGTGTTGGAATTGGTACCTCTTCACATGCTGTTGGGACATCAAAAGCTTTTGAAATGGGAGAAACCGAAGGAGCTATGAGCTCATTATCAATTGGAATTGCAGGCGTAATAACTGTTTTTCTAGCTCCCCTATGTTATAATTTACTAGCTAACTTTATAAAGTAAAAAAAAGTTTCAAGCTTAGATTAATAATCTATAACTTGAAACTTTTTTTATTTTGTATATACCTCTTTAACTTTATTAACTTCTCTTAAAAGCATTCCCATATTAGCATTTTGTAATACCTTTTGTGTATTCTTTTTTGTATATGTTTCTAACTTAGTCATAAACTCTTCCGGCTTTATTTCTTCATCATTAACAAGCTTTAATCCCTTTTCCCAAGATGCAGTTAATGATGGATTTAATAAAGACGGAATCGATATTCTTATAGATTCATATATCATTTCACCTAATTCAGTAGGTGTAAGTATCTGTGTTTTTTTATTTGAAGTTATGTAGTCTATGTTAATTAACTTTTTTAATATTTCAGCTCTAGTTGCCGAAGTACCTATCCCAGCTCCCTTTATATGCTCTCTTAACTCTTCATCTTCTATAAGTTTACCTGCATTTTCCATGGCAATAATCATAGAACCAGTAGTATATCTTTTGGGAGGAGTAGTTTCACCTTCTTTTATTTCAAGCTCATCAATAACAACTTTATTTCCCTTTCTTATGTTTTCCGGAAAATCATCTCCACTCTCTTCTTTCTCACCTTCAATAATATCAAGATATCCCCTATCTACACATACTTTTTTACTTAAAGTAAAGTTTTCTATATCAATACCTATAATTACATTCATTTTACTATATTGAGCTGATGGATAAAATATTGCTAAAAATCTTCTCAAAATTATACTATATATTTTTCTTTCTAGCTCGCTTAGCTTTCCAATAACTTCTCTACCTTCTCCAGTTGGTATAATAGCATAGTGATCCGTAATCTTAGAATCATCAACATACTTGCTTTTTAAAATTGATTTTGCTTTATCTTCTGAAATTATCATTTGAGCTGCATCTTGTAGTACCTTACCAATTGGTAAGCTTGTTAATTTACTCAAATTTTTCTTTATGTCCTTCGCTACAGCCGTAGATAATACCCTAGCATCGGTTCTTGGATATGTAACCATCTTTTTTTCATAAAGCATCTGAACATACTTTAATGTTTCATCCGGACTTATCTTAAATCTTTTGGTGCATTCATTTTGCAATTCTGCTAGATTGAATAGCAATGGTGGATTCTTCTTTTCTTTTGTCTTTTTAACTTCCTTAATAATTCCATGACCTACATCTCTTAATTCTTGCATTAAGCTTTCAGCGTCTTCTCGTTTTCTAAATCCACTTTCATTATAGAGCTTAGGAGAATCTAAATATCTTGATCCTTCTAATACCTTCCACTCACCTTTTATTATACTTTCTTCACTTTCTCTACTAAAAGAACCTACTATTTTAAAGAATGAAGTTTTCTTAAAATCTCTTATTTCTCTTTCTCTATCCACAACCATTCCTAAAACACATGTCATAACACGGCCAACCGCTATTACAACATTCTTATCTTTTTTCAAGGAACTTGCTAGTGCTTTTCCATAGGTTAAAGTTAATAGTCTTGAGAAATTAATACCAAAGATATAGTCTTCTTTTGCTCTTAAGTAAGCAGAATGCGCTAAAGAATCATAGTAAGATAAATCCTTTGCCTCTTTAATTCCTCTTTTTATTTCCTCTTCTGTTTGAGAATCAATCCAAACTCTTTTTTTGATCTTATTTGGCTTTCCTGCCATATCATCTACTAATCTATATATATACTCCCCTTCTCTCCCAGAGTCAGTACAAACATAAATAGTATCTACATCTTCTCTGTTCATAAGTGATGATACTACATTAAATTGACCACTTGCTGATTGAATTACCTGATATTTATATTCCTCTGGCAAAAAAGGTAAATCTCTTAAATTCCAATATTTTAATTTTTCATTATATGCTTCTGGGTAGCTCATTGTAACCATATGTCCCACACACCAAGTAAATATGCTATTTTCCCCTTCTATATAGCCATTATTTCTTCTACCATTTACTTTTAATAACTTTACAAAATCCATTGCTACAGATGGTTTTTCAGCTATAAATAATGTTTTTCCCATAATCACATTCCTTACTTTTTCTAAAATAAAATAGACTTCCATAAAGAAAGCCTATTACATTATACTATATTTTTTTCTACATTTCATTAAACATCCAAGTATTAAGCTTGTACACTTAATAAAACTATATGTAACCAAATTCTTTAAAAGCATTGATATTATGCGATTTTATATGTTTTATATATAACTTGTCCAACCCAAAAAAAATATTTTTTTATGCCGTTTTTATGCCGAATTACTATTTAAATATTTTCTTTATTAACTTCTTTAACAGCTGCTACCACAGCGCCAGTTACTGCCTCAACAATCTGAATAATACTTTCATTCGCAATATCGTTTCTCTCAACATAATCTTCATTATTATCTTTATATTTTTTTCTTTTTCCTTTTTTATTATCTGTTATATCCATTACAATACAATATATAATTAATAAATTTATTGGAATTGCTACTACTAGAGGGTTTAACATTTAATATATTCCCCCTTATAATTTGCATTTATGAATGTATCTATTTCTTTCATTGCAGTACTTCTAATAAATTCACTTATTGTAATTCTTTTTAAATCACAATATTTTTTAATTAATATCTTTTCTTTATTGTTTAATCTAAACTCTATTCTTGCATCTAATATAGGATCATCTTCATTGGTATTTAAAATTTTATCTATTAAATCTCTAATAAAACTCATTTATGACACCTCCAAAGAATCTAATCCAAATTCATAAATTTGAAAAGCTAAATCATAAATTCCTCTATTTAATTGTTCTGATAAATATTCCAATAATTTAAAATCTTTATTTTTAATTACTAAAACTATTTTTTCTCCTGTAGTAAGTTGTCCGCTTAATTCCCATTCTTTAATACTGTTCAATTTTTGACCACTCCCCCACTCTTTTTTGCTCTCTTTTCCCTCTCTTTTAAAAGGCTTGTCCGTACACTTCCGTACTGTACGGACTACTCTCCCACTACTTTTCATTCTCATTGGATACATTTATTACATTTGGTAACGGAATAATCCCATAAAGCATATCTTTAACAACTGCTCCTGGATTAGAGTATTTTATTAATTCTTGGTATAATTTTAAATCTCTCTCTTTCTTTTTAGAAAACTCTATAATAACTCTTAACCTTTCTGCCACCAATGGCACCCCCTTTAAAATTGTTTTATGTTACATTGTATTCAATGGATACATTTTTAGAACATACTAATAAGTTTTTATATTAAATATTTATTGCTAACTAGTCATGCTATAATAAATTTATTAATTAATATTGGAGGTACTGAAGATGCATAAATTGAAACTTAAAAATATAAACAACCCTTTCGAGATGAGACAAGGTGAAAAAATTGTAGACTTAGATAAGTATGTAGAAATGTTAAAGCGAAATAATATTTCGTATACTCAAGAGCAATATGAAGAAGCTAAAAAGAGTCTAGATAAATAATTGAATAAGCTATTGATTGTATGTCTATAATTTAAATATCTTTTTATTTATTTTTTTCAAGACATAAAAGCCAAACTCAATCAGTCTCATGAGTTTGGCTTCTATTTTGTTGAATTTTATTAAAACTAATAATATAATTTGATGCTATAATATATTTAGTAACAATACTTATTTTTTATTAAACATTTGGAGGAACATATAAATGATAGATAAAAAAGATATGATAGTAGATTTAGATAGAAAAACTATTATTATTGGATCTTATATATTTAGCATATATTTAATTAAAGCAGCTTATGAGAGAATAAAACAAGCAGAAGGAATTGCTAAAGCTACAGGCCGACCATTAACAATTCCAGATAACTTTTTTATGTATTATGATATGGTTAATAGAAATGAAATTTCAGTTATAGCTGCTGCAAGAAGCATGGATATAGCTATATCTAAATTTTATAGAATAAAGAACCTATACGAACAAGGAATAATAACAAGAGAATAGATCTCATTTTTATAAATGAAAGATTATTAGCAACTATTACTAACAATCTTTCATTTATTAATTAACAAGAAACTGTGTATTTGTGATTTCTACATAGTCTTTTTTAATATATATTTTTTGTTGTTTATTAAAATTTATCTTTGTTACTATTTTTTTAAAAATTCGACAATATCATTGGAAGAGTTTATATCAGAAGGATCTTTAGATAAATTGTTGAATAATATTGATAAACTTAATAATTCATCACTGCTTAAATTATTATTTAAATTTGAGTTTTTTATGGCACTTTCGAATACTGCTATTATAGGGCCTAAGTTTTCATCTGGATTAACTCCATTCCAATATAAAGAAGATAATTCCCCTAATTTATAAGAAAATTTATTAGTAAACGAACTTTGATCATTATTATTTTCTGAATTATCTTTAAGCAATACTGAAATTTCATTTAATTTAGATGCTAATAGAAGTTTAGTATATTTTTCATCATTGCGTATATTTGTGATACTGATTATGGAATAGGTTATACTAGACGAAATAAATACTATCAAAAATATAGATAAAGTTTTTCCGAAGTTCTTCTTAAGCAAAACAAATTCCTCCCTTTTTATTTATGTTACTATATTAACATATAGTGAAATAAAAAACAAATTAACCAATAATATAAAAATAATTTGCAAAAAGTAAAATATGTTATAAAATGTTAATTGTTTATAAAGGGGGAATAAAAAATGATAGTGAAAAAATTTAGATCTATATCTTTAATGTTAGTTATTTGTATTTTTACAAGTATAACTGCAAATGCACAAACTTTAAAATATGAAACTAATGATGCTTATACTAATATAATGCAAATACTAAACGAACCAGAATTTACTCAAGAAGAAAGAGTTGATTATCAAAATTTTATTGAGAATTATAAGAATATAGATAATACTTTTATAGATGATACTTATTCTTATGAAGTTAACAAAGAAACTGGAGATATTATACATACAATATATGATGCTGATGGAAATATACTAAATCAAGTTAATACAAATTTTTATGAGAACTTAGAGAGAATATTATTATCTCAAATTAATCATAAGGAAAGAATAGATAATATAATAAATACTGACTCAACATTAGAAGGTTACGAATATAAAGATATTGAACGAGACAGATTTGAAATAGAAAAAGTCCACGAATCAAGATTATCATTGTTAGATGATACTTATTATGTAGCAGCAAAGCTAAAATATCAAAAAGTTGATTATATAAAAATAGGAGATTCAGTAGGAAATGAAAGTTATGGATTATATGATGTATATACTAATGCTCCAGGGAGAGTAATTAATTTTATGAGATCCGCAGATAATACTATAACTGCAGCAGCTGACATAGTAACAGCCGTCGGTGTTACAGCTGGAGTAACAATAGTAGCTCACTTTTTTGGAGGAACAGCTACTCAGGCCGCGGTATCTCAAATATTAAATAGTCTAGGATTATCAGGAGTATCCTCTGCAGCACTTACATTAAAACTTAATAAATATTTCACAGCTATTAGTGAATCAGATCAGAAGTATAGGGAGGCTGTACCAGGATGGCATCAGATTCATGGTTTATGGTATTGGTATGAGAACGGACAAGCAGTTAAATCAGCATGGAGACAGATAAATGGACGTTGGTATTATCTTAAATCTGATGGAGTTATGGCAACTAAATGGCAACAGATTAATGGTAAATGGTATTTCTTCTATGATGGAGGATCAATGGCAACTGGTTGGATACAACCCGATAGTTATTGGTATTACTTAGATCCGACAAATGGAGATATGAAAACAGGTTGGCAATCAATAGGAGGAAAGTGGTATTACTTCTATTCACCATCAGGTAAAATGGCCACTAATATAATTATAGATGGATGGAAAATAGATGGGAATGGAGTTGCAACTCCTCTAAAAAGTGGACAAAATATAACTAATTTTCCTATCGGCACTGAAGAAGTAGCTGATCCATATAATGATGATAAACCTAATAATTAAAGCTAGTAAAATAGCTATGATATATGTATTCTATTAAGTATAAGGATAAAAAGTGTAGTATTCATATAAAAAACAAAAAAGTCGTTCCTATAGATACTTTTATTGTATTCATAGAAACGACTTTAAATTTAATATCCTGTAGAGAATAAATGTGGGCCACCGTATTCTCTTTTACATTTTGGGCAAGTTCCAAAATAGTTAACTATAAATATAGAACCTGGACAAAAACAACATTCTACTTCAAATTGATTATTAGAAAGTTGATTTACAATTCTTAATTTTACAGTTGTATTAGCAGAACCAAGTCTTATAATATCAAATGATCCAGTCATATTTAATCACTCCTTAAAGCTGTTATATATTAATTGTATCTACTATTTTGGATAACTGGCAATAGTTAAAGCAATTATTTCTGTATATCTATTTCATCTTTAACGCCTTTGAAGCTATTTTTAATTATTTTAATTTCATTTACCAGCTCTTCTTTATAATAAACAAGCCCAGCTATAAGTATTCCATAAGCCCAATTTACTACAAATATTACTTACTTTTAAATTTCCAATTTTCTTTTATTAATAAAATAGCAAAATATAATGTTAATATTGTTCCTATAGCTGAAATAAGGTAAGTTAGTTGACTTAACCAGAACCCAATAATAGGAATATAATGAAGTGCATTATAAGGAATAGACGTGCTTGCTAATGTTAAAATTATGTTCCCTAAAATACAATAAAGTAATTTAATATTATTATTCATATATTGTCCCTCCTTCTACATTTTAACTAAATAATACAAGTTTTAGTTAATTATATCATATTCTGTAAATATATTGATATTAGTTTTTTTAATTCAATTTCCCTTAATTAGTTAATAATTCCACTAATTTAACTTTGAAAATAATCGCTATAATATTTTATAATTATATTGTCTAATTTGCTTTTAGGGGGAACATATTGTGGGCATGAACGGAAATACTAAAGATGAATTAATATTAAAAGTTGATTATTCTTCTTTAGAAAGTATTGATAAGTTTATTGACTTATTAAAATCTAATAATGTAGAAGTTAAAGCTCTTGGGAGAGACGAGTATGTAGTTAAGCTTTAATTTCTGCATAAAAAATAACCCTAGACAATCAAGTTAATGACTGTCTAGGGTTTATATTAAATTATTATTGTATCGATATATTTTATTTGTTATACTAGTTATATAATAAACTATCTTTTTAGTTCTAAAGTGAAGTGAAATCCAAAAAACTTCACATTTAAAAATAGCTGTTTAAATTTTTTCATAAATTGCACCTCCTTTCAAGGTGTAATAAGAAAAGCTTAGATATTAGCCGTATCTAAGCTTTTTTCTTTTAACTTTAAAAGGCTAAAGCTCCAATTACAGAACCCTAGCCTTTTTAGTTACAGCATTAAATCTCCATTACTATTTACTTTAATGCTACCTTCTATCATTTCACCAGCTATATTAAATGCATAGTATTTATTATTAATTTTAAGAACACAGTTTTTAACCATCTTGCAATCTTTGTTAAACCAATACCATTTATTTTTATATTTTAACCATTTCTCTTCATAAGCGTATCCTTTTTCATCAAACCAATACCATTCGTTATTTATTTCCATCCATTTATTAGTTGGGTACGTTCCATTACCTAAGTCATACCACCAACCTTTAGAATTCTTTACCCATTTAGGATTATCCACTAATGATACCCTAGTGTCTATTCCTGCTGCTATTAATTGTCCTATTTTCTTGTGCCCCAATTTCTTATATAACTCAACATCTCCAGTAGCTTCTACAAAACAAGTTTCTACTATTACTGCCGCCATTTTAGTTTGTTTTAATTCGTAAAGTTCATTAGATACTTTAACTCCTCTTGATTTTTTATTATCACCTACAAAGCCTGCTTCAGCTAATTTATCAACTATTCTTTGTGCTACTTGCTCATCAAATGTTATATTATCTGATTTAGAGTATACCCAGCACTCTGCTCCAATCTTTCCAGCATAGTGATTATATGCTTTGTTGAAATGTATAGAAACAAATAGATCTGCGCCCCACTCATTAGCTTTTCTTACCCCATATGCTAAATCTGAATCTCTATCCATTCTTCCTGGAGTTACATCTAAAACTTCATTTCCAACTTCTCTTAAGGTTTGAATAATATGTGGCAAAAGATTTCTATCTTCCACTACCTCATTAATTAATGCTACACATCCAGTTGCTAATTCATTATGACCTGCTCTTATTGCTATTTTCATAATACATTCCTCCTAAAATATAATAAATTAAAAAGAGAGCCTACTGGCCCTCATAATTATTTCTTTAATAACTTATCATTCACACCTGGTATATACATTGTTGTACTTTCAGTTGGATCATTAAGTAATCCTAGCAGAATTAAAATTGAACATATAGTTTGTACAATCCCTAATATCTTTTCTGAATCAATATTCATTCCGAACTGACATAAAAGTGAAACTATTAACGCTGATAATGAAATAATTGTCCCCTTATTGTTTAATCTTGTTAAAATTGATTTTAATACTTTTGACATTTTACATCTCTCCTTACTATTGAAATATTCCTTGTTGAATTGCATAAAAAAAGAAGCTTGCAAAGCCTCCTGCCATTAACCCAATAAACCATTTTAAAGTACTTGTTAATTGCTTTATTGTGTCACATAGATTTTTAATTTCTACTTTATAACTAGCACTATCCTGTTCTAGTTTATCTATTCTTTCTCCATATTTATTTAATCTTTTTTCATGTGTTGCGATTTGATGCTTCATAAGTTCTTCACTCATACTACACCTTCCTTTTCTTATTTAAGTATTTTTATAATACTAAAAGAGCTTAGTTTTCTAAGCTCCCTTAACTTCTAATTGTTCAATTTTATATTCTAATGTCTCTATTTTATTTACTGCAATTCTTAGCGCTCCTACTAAAACTCCAATGTAAGAAGCCATATTGTAAGAATAAGCTCCTTCCCCTTCTTGTGGTGGAATTATAAATTGTTTTCCAACCTTACTATCCTTTAGGTCTTGTGCTATAAATCCTAAGCAATATGATAACTCACTATTCCTATAAAACTTTTCTCCTTTGTAGTTATAAGATACAAGTTTAAATTCATCTTTCATAAAATTATACATATCTTCCTGAGTTATTTTACTCTCTCCAATAGATAAAGTGCTGATATCATTTGACTCCTTAATATATTCAACATTTTCTTTAAGTCTTAAATCTGATGACGCATTAATCCCATTAACACTATAAACAGTTGACCATCGATAGTTAGGATGACCATTTGCCCACGCTCCATTAGCCGCTGGTCTAAAATATCCACCTGTATCGAAATAACAGCCTTCGCCTTGGTAAGCAGTTCTAATGTTTACTGCTCCTGCTTGCACAGTTGTATAACTTCCACTTAATCTATCCCTACCAAAAAATCTCGAATAAACAGTGTTAAAATAATAAGTGTTAGTTCCTATTAATGCTTTTTCAGCTATAGCTGGTCTATAAGTTCCATTTTCCCAGTAACACTTTGTGTTGTAAGTTCCAGTTTGATCAGTATCTAAAGTTAAGTATTTATGTATCTCAACTCCACCATGACCAACCTTAAATAATCTTGTACCTGATGCATTAACTACATCGAAATTTGAATGTTCTGTATTTCCTACTAAAGATAGCCTTAACTTAACATCTCTATTCCCATTTGTTAATATAGGCTCTAACTTAGCATAATGAGTACTATCCACCTGTGAATATAATGCTCCTGTATATAACAAGTTACCATTGCTATCACCACTTAAAACAGTTTGCCCAGCTTTGTTTTGTACCCTTAAAGCACCATTCTTTACAAGAAAACCATTCTTATCCATAACAAATTGAGTTGTACTAATTGAAGATGTTCCTCCATTTATAGCACTGCTTATAGTTGTGGTAATTGAACTTGGCGTTATTTTTTGTTCTACCGAATTAACCCTTGTAGTTAATCCACTTAAATTACTATTAGTTGTATTTAAAGCAGATTGATTAGCTTTAGCATTTAAATCATTTGTATAAGCCGTTGAGCTTCTAACTGTAGATACTATAGAATCTGATGTAATCTTTTGCTCTGCAGTAGACATTCTATTTTGCAAAGATGTAACATTTCCATTAATAGTAGCTACTGAACTTTCAACACTACTTACTTTTGATGTAATTCCATTTAAATTAGTTTCTATACTAACAACTTTATTCTTCGTAGTCGTAACCTCTGTAGTAAGGTTTGCTATATTAGTGTTAGTACTAGCAATATTACTATCCACTTCTGATATTGTGGGATGTGCAAAATAAATAGATCCCGTTGCTCCAGTTCCATAATCAGGTGTTGTTCTATAGTTTAAAAATCTGATTGCTAAATATTTTGTTTTTGGATGAAACTTAAAGTAATTACTACAATTTCCCTTTGGAGTGTTACTATCTACTACAGTATTATGTGCATAAACATAACTCTCAAAAGTTCTCCAACTTGTATTTTTTTTAGCTTTTTTTTCACTATGAAAATATGGATTTGTACTTAAAGACGTAGCTGTTCCAATATATACTCCTAAATTATTACCACTTTTATCATAAGCATAAACCCCAAAGTACCAAGACCCAGTTCCATTTTCGCTAGGATTTTGAACCATCAGTGAAATTTTATATGTTTTGGTAGAATCTATTTCAAATTTATTAGATACAACTTGTGTATCCCCATTGGTAGAAACATTGGCATAATATCCTACGGCATCAGATGAAGTAATAGTTCCTATATTAGAAGTCCACCTATCTTTTGTTCCACTTCTCGAAAAGTTATTTATAAGCATTTTTTCTGCAATCTTTTCTAATGTAGCTGTAGTTGTTTCAACAGCTGAAACCTTTTGTGTTATGCTACTAAGATTTGTAGTTAATTCAGCAACTTTATTACTAGTCGTTGTTACCTTTCCATCAATAGCAGAAATATTATTATTGGCTGTAGTCATTTGACCTTTTAGAGTTGTAATATTACTTTCTGCTGATGAAACCTTTTGAGATATTCCATTTAAGTTTTGTTCAAAGCTTACTTGCTTACTTTCTACGGTTTGAACCTTTCCATCAATTTTAGAAATATTACCGTTAGCTGTAGACATTTGGCCTTGTAAGTTAGTGATGTTAGTTGTATGACTTCCAACAGTTGAATTTAATCCATCTACAGTTAATTTTAAATTTGCATATGCATCCTTTAACTTTTTAGTTGCTCCATCTTCAACTATACTTGTATCACTTATTAATGCTTCTATTTTCCCTTGTTGAGCTGTTATTTGAGTTGTATTACTTTCAATTCTATTTTCTATATCTTCAGGTGCTTCTGTAAAATCTGTAGCTTTATTTCCCTTCTCTGCTTTAATTTCACTGAACCATATTACCCCACTTTGCCTAGCCCACCCATAAAGAAATATACTAGCTAAATCTGTTCTGGTGATATTAAGCACATAAGAAACTTTAGTCCATTCCCCCTCTACTACTGTTGTTGGTGAGATTGAAGTATATCCTAACCCTGTATCTGCTCCCCCTGTTGTTCTTCCTTTAAGCTCTAATGCAAATATATCATTAAGTGTAGTCTTATCTTTTACTAAATACCAATAACTTAATGTATACATTTCCCCTTGTTTAGGATTAATAATTACATTATCCTGCCTAATTCCACCCCATGTGCTTGTAGTAACTCCTATTTTCTGTATCTTAACTGTTTTATGCCCATTGTGTAAAGTTTCATTGTCAATGGTAGCTATCCCACTACTTAATGACCAATTTTCATTTCCCTTTTTATATAAAGAATTTTTAATTAAGTTTCTTCCTCCAACTTGTATGTTATTAACGTTAGTTTTTAATGTATTAAATGCTATATCTAAAGATTGTCCTTCTTTATCTAGCTGTATCTTAGTAGCTTTGATGGTTGATGTATTAGTATCTTTATTAACTTCTTGTATTAAAGAACCTATATTAACCTTATCCCCTGTTACTGCTCCTTGCCCAAGCATATTATTTACTATTAATCCATCTGTTATGGCTTTAGCCTTTAATCCAGTATGATCTAGTAATACACTTGTACCATCTTCACCTCTAAGAATAAAATTAAAATTGCCTTGGCTATCTTTACCTAACTGTAATCTAACTTTATTATTCTTATCTTTAAACTGTTGAGTAGCTCCTCTTATTTCAATTCCACCATCATTGGATCTAATTAAAAATTTATCTGTTGAAATAGTTCCTGCATTAAGTTTTGATACATCTACATTCTCTATCATGGCATTTTTAATAAATCCATTTTCTACAGTAACCTTACTTGAAGTTAATATCAGTGAATGAATATTATCACTAGTAAGATTTCCATTAACTAATGTTTGTATATTAGCTACTTGTGAATTAAGTGAGTTTATATTTCCTTGAACTGCATTTAACTCTGTTATATCAGCTTTCCCTATTAATGCATTATTAATAGTTACATCGGCAGCTATTAGCTTTTCTATATTAGCATTAATTGCATTTAAATCTGATATATGAGCAACCCCAATTATAGCTTCCTCAATTTTAGCAATCTTAGCTTCTAATGTTTGAGTTTTTATAGATACAGCCTCTAAATCTCTAATATTAGCTTATCAATTAATGCTTCCTTAATAACTGCTTGCTCTGTTATGAGTCTATTAATTTTATTTGCTGTACTTCCTGAACTAGAAAAAGAGTTTTTATTTTTACTTTCTCCTTTAGCTCCAATTTCAGAAGTAAGTCCACCTGTATAAGTGAATTTTTGACTTAATATAGGCATCTTTCTAGTAACATTTTTTATATCTGTTACAGTGATAATATCGTAAGTATCTACAGATAAATCACCTTGCCATTTCATAGAATAACCTAAGTAAGATACCCCTTTTAATTTATTATAGATATCAGTTAATATATTTTCTGTTATCCATGGATTTTCAAAGCTTAACTCCATAGAATCAATGCCTAAAGAACCTTTAGACAAAACACTGTTTTCATTTACTTGGCAACTAATTTTCCCAACTTTATATTTAACTTCCTCTCTCTTGAAATCAAAATAATTATCTCCATTAATAGTTTTTTTAGCAACTTCATTTAATCCCTTAATAGTAAACTTTCCATTTCTAGTTATAAGAGCATTTCCTCCGCATATGGAAGCTACATAAGATAATACTTCTCTACAAGAAAAGCCTCCTAACTTACTAACTGTATAAGCTGGAAGGCTTCCTTCAAATTGTATTCCTGTTATCTTTACTAATTCATTAACCACTTGTTGTAACGTTGCCTTATCACTTAACTCACTAAAATAAGCAGTTTCAAATTTAATCATATTATCATAACAAGTAAATTTTGTTGTATAGTCAGTTTTTTCAATATCATCTATATTGTAATATCCCATTAAGATATATTCTATCTTAGAACCTATCTTAAGACCTATTTCAACTTTAATTTGACTAGTACTATAAATTATATCTCCTCTATTTATAAGAGTTAAATCTAGAGTTTGTGATATTGTGTTACCTATAGTAAATCCATCTGATGCTTGAGAATAATCTAAAATAATATCAACTATATCCTCATTTGTATAGATGTTATTTCCTATTGTTACTTTGCACTCAAAAGACCTGGAAGGTTTATTTATTTCTAACTTGTAATCTGCACTAGTATTTTGCATTTTAACCCTCCTTTATTTATTATTAATCATTTATCATAAAATCTATTACTGATAATTCTGCTGGAGAAATATTATAATTAGAATTTAATAAATCATCTAACTGAATCATATGTATATCTATTTCATTTTCTATAGATAATAGCTCTGTTATATCTCTGTTCCAATCTTCAATTTCCTTTTCTTTGATTTTTACATTACCATATTCATCAGCTTTTAATTTACCTTCTTCATCCTTTTCAGCATATTTATCTATAAGTTTAGCTTTTTCAGTGTTATAAGCTTTAAGCTCACATTCTATCTTGTTTATATTTTTAGAAATTGCATAAGCTACCTTTATAGGTAATTGAGCATTATTTAAATTTCCTAATGTACCAACTGTATTCAATATCTTTTCATTACTTAGTTTCATAAATTATTTCACTACCTTTCTTAAAACTTCAACGTTAGAACTTAACATTTCATCTTCAATTTTATATACTTCTTCCTCAAAGGCTGCCATATCTTTTCTAACTTCTGATCTATTAGCGTTGTATAAAGCTTGATTTGTGATGCTTTTATTTATATTAGCACTTCCATTTTCATTGCTTATAGTTGCACTCATATAAGCAACTTGTGCTCCATCTATTTCACTTGTAGCATTTAATGTAATACTTTTATTTTTATTTAACATAATTTTCATCCTTTCTTACTTCTCTATAAAATTCATTTTTAACCCTTTCCACTTAACTTCTCCATTGATATATTGATATGCTAGGGCTGTTCTATCTCCAACATACATTGTTTTAGTTACCATTCCTAACTGAGGATCTGGAAAAGTAACTGTAAAAAAAACTCCAGATACTGCATTTAGTATCGGAGCTATTTCACTTTGGGTTAATGGTCCCCATTCTAAATTCAATTTTCTTTTTACTGCTACCCTATCTCTTATTAAGTCACCATTTGCATTACGATTAGTTTCTCCATCTAAATCACTTACTGTTGCTTCATAAGTTTTAGGGGTAGCTATTTTAACCCCATTTATACTAATCATACTACCCCTCCTATACTGGTATTAATGTAATATTTCCTTGTCTTTGCATCTTTCTTAATTGTTTAAGTGCTACCTTACCTATTACACTACTATCTATTTGCAAGATTAAATCTCCAGTTGATGAATTATCGTTGCTATTTACTCCATTTCTCGGCATTCTATCAGCAACTTTAGCAGCTAAATCAGTTATCCATCCTGTATTATTTTCTAAAGGCATTACAGCTTCTTTACCTGCTTCACCTACCATAGCTATAGTTGGGCTATCTATAATTCCCCCTTTTGCTAGTTTGGGAATTTTAGGTACTGTTTATATATTTATCCCTGGCACCTTATTTATTACTTTAATCATAGAGTTAATTCCTGAAATAGCTGTATTAACTAAATCTATTATCATATTTAATGGCCATTTTGCAATGCTTACTAAACCATCAAATATACCTTTGAATATATTTCGAACTCCTTGCCACGCTTTTCTCCAGTTTCCTGTAAATATCCCAACAAGAAAATCAATTATTCCTCCAAATACTTTTAATAAACCTTTAGCAATATCTGAAATAACCGCTATAGCTGTTCCTACACTATCAACTATGTAGTTAAAAACTGTAAGAAAAATAGGTCCTAAAGTTTTTACTAAGAAATCTACAATTGGAGATATGAATTTATTCCATATTTCTAAAGCCCCATTTGTTAATTTCATAATAAATTCTCCTAGCTCTTCTATAACTCCTTTAAGATGACTATCCCATAACCATGTAAGCATATCTAATGCATTAGTAATAATCGGCTTTATTATACTTTCCCAAATACTAACTATTATATTTTGCACACTTTCCATAAATCCTTTTAAGTTATCTAAAAGAGTTTGTCCATATTTATTCCATAGGGATGTTAGTATGCTTCCTATATCTGTTAAAACCATACTGATAAATTCCTTGATACTATTCCATACTTCTATAACTGAACTTCTAAAATTCTCATTAGTTTGCCATAAATAAACTATGTTACCTACTAAAATACCTATCAATGCTGAAATAGCTAATATTGGTAGACTTATTCCACCTATCGCAGCTCCTAGAGCTGAAAAAGCTCCTTGAATACCTCCTATTATTGTTGCCCAATTTGACATTACAAAATAAGTTGTGAAAGCTGCTGCTATTCCTGCTAAAGCAGATATTATTACTTCTTTATTTTGTATAATAAAGTTTTTCAAATCACCAAAACATTTTTTAATTTTGTCTGCAAAAGCTTGAATTTTTTCACTTACTTCTGTTACAGATGATAGAAAGCCACCTTCTCCTAAATCTAGTCCAGGTGTATCTATTATACCACCAGCACTCCCACCAGAGCCTCCAGTACTTCCATCAGATTGATTTAATGTATTTATTTCATCGAATCCTGCTAAGGACTTAATAGCTTTCTTTGCACTATTAGCACTATCTGCAGTATCATTCAAACTATCTCCTAATCCACTAACAGCGCTAGATTGATTAGATATAGCTTGAGTTTGTTGTTGAGTTGCTTTAGGTTTCCCAAATAAAGCTGTTGTAAACTGAGCTATTATAGATATAGCCTTGCTTAATGCATTCATAAACATTGTCAATGGGGGAAGTATGGCATTATATATAGGCAAAAATGCTTGCCCTAAAGTTAATTGCACATTCTTTAAACTAGCAATAAATTGATTATGTCTAGTTTGAGTTGTATCTGCTAATGTAGTCCCATACCTTGCATAAGTTTGCTCTAATATAGCTGCCAACCTTATTTGTTGTTGAGTTTGGAAATTTAATTGTTGCCACGTCTTTCCATCCGCCAATTGTTTAAAGGCCTCTGTGCTCTCCAACATAGAAACTTGTGTATAAACCCCTAAATCTTCAATAGCTTCTGTTGAGCCAAGCATACCAGATCTAATTCTTTCAGCTGTATCTTCAAATGTTCTACCAGTTTTACTTGCTATTATTGATGTAGCTTTCATTAATTCCTGTGTGCTATTAGCTATTTCTTTTGTATTACTTTGAAAGCTTGATATTAAGTTGCTATAAGTCGAACCATACTTATATCCCTCTTGAACACTCATTCCATATGCTTGTGATTGACTTTTAACCCAATCTCCAAAAGCTTTTGCACTACCTTGCATAGTTTTGTTTATATTTTCTATTGAAGTTTCAATACTCATGGCATCTTTAACGCCATCTTTTATAACTTCACCTATCTTTATAGCTGCGAAAATACCTGCAACTTTCCCCATAACACTACTTACATTCCTCTGGAAGTTGGAAAGACTTTTTTGAGCTTTATTTAAGCCTTTTTGCATATCGCTAAAATCTGCTCCACCTCTAATAAGTAGGTTCTTAACTGCCATTCACTTCACCTCCTAAAATATTATTTAAGAGTTTTATCTGATTTAGCATTTCTTCATCTGTCATCTCTTTTTTATGATTTTTCTTTAAAACATCATCAAGCTTAGGTTTCTTCTTACCTAAAAATTGAATAGTCCATGCAGCATTTATATAAGCTAAAGCTAATTTTTCCTCTGCTTCCTCTTCTCTTCTTTTAGCATAAGCATTAGCAACTAAGCTAAACTCATATGGAGTTAACTCCCAAAAATCTAAAGGAGATAAAGAACAGAGGGTAGCTATTTTCAAACTTTCTTTTATAGAAAATTCTTCATAGTTACCCTCTACTCGTTTTTTTCTTCTATTTCTTGTCCATCACCAAAGGCATTATTAAATGCTTTTCCCATTGCATCAATTACCTCTAAAAAATTACCTTTTTCATCTATTAAATCCATAACTTTATCTGGATTTAATTTCTTATCTTCATGCATAAGTCCAGCACATATTACAATTGCTGTATCCTTCATAGTTAACCCATCTAGATCTATCTTAGCTATAGGTTTCTTTAATTTTTCCTCTATATATGACATAGCTTTCATACCATATCTAAAATTTCTTGTTTTATCTAATTCTATTGGTGTATACATAACTTCCTCCTATTCTCCTTTTACTGTTAGAGTTGGTTTTCCAGATACTTTAATTGTTGATCCAAAGCTAATTAAATCCTCTAAACTCGCTCCAGTCGAAAATCCAGTAACAACTCCTTTAAATACCCATTTAGCACCTATACTCTCCGGAAATTCTATCGCAAAAGTTTGTTCAGCTCCAGACTCAAATGCATCATACATCTTTTTTTGACCATTACTAGAGTCTATCTCTAAATATCCACTTAAACTAACTTCTCCTGCATCTTTAAAACCACCTATAAATTGTCTATATCCTCCATCGCTATCTAAAGTTGTAGTATCCAGAGTATCTGCACTTAACTCAATTCCTCCTATTTCTGTTAATCCACCAACCTTTACAGCTGATGCTGTTTCCCCTATTTTTAAAACAGTACCTAAACTTCTTGTTGCCATTTTTATTCCTCCTTATAATAAACTGTAAAAGCTATAATACCTCGTTGTAGTTTTAATTGTTCTTCATATGTCTCTGATATATCAGTAATATCTATATCTTGAATATATAAGCTATCTTCTGCTATATTTCTTAATGGTAAATTGACAACTATATCTTCAATCTTTTTAAGTATATATTTCATTTGTAAATATGAATTACATAGAATATTGAGCATTACATAGCATTCTCTATCTTTTGTAACTCCATCTAAGTCTTTTAATGTCTTTTTACTTGTTATATAAACTAAATAAGGTGGTTTCTGACCTTCTGGAGCATTTGTAGGGAATATCCTATTTTCTAATTCACTAATCTTATTTAATTCATACCTTAATGCTTTCTCTATCATTTTCCACCTAATGCCTTATCTATATTTTTACTTACTTCACTTACTATTTTTCTTGTTATAGTACCACTATTATCTTCCATAGCTCTCTTCATAAAATGAAATCCTGGTATATATCTCCCATTCCTAGCAAAAAAACCGTACTCTTGAGAAGCAGGATAATATCCTGTAACTTTCCCTTCTTTATTCTTCTTTTGGAATATATCATTTTTACTTCTATCAAAAACTACTTGATAAACCTTTTTAGCTTTAACTCTAGATTTTTCACCTATTAATTTCATTCCACCTTTTAAAGCTCCAGTATCTTCAGGAGCATTTTTCTTAGAACTTTTAAGAGCTATATTCATACCTTTTTTAGCAGCTGGAGTTACACATTTTTGAGGAACTTTCCCTAATTTTCTAAATGATCTTTCTAATTCTTTCATTCCTTCAATTTTAACTTTCATAACATCTCTCCTTACACATTATTTGTAATAAGATATTTCTTTCTTGAAAGTTTATTGGCGGAGATGTAATTTCAAAGTATCTTTCACCAAATTTTATTCTCATCGCTGATGTTATGCCTGGAATATACCTAATATTAATTTTGTGTGTTATCTCATTATTAGTTGTTTCTGCTGCAAAAAAGTCTTTACCACTTAAAGGATAAATAGCAGCTCTAACACTAACAACATCACTCCAAGTTATAGGTGCATTAATATCAATTTCTCCATAATCATTTTGATGGCTATTACATTTTTGAATTGTAATTCTATGTCTAAATTCTCCTGGGTTAATTCTATATATACTCATATATTCACCTACAATAAATTAACTGAATGCATATCTAATATATTTGTAATTACTGTATTAGCTTTATTATTTTCAACCGAAAACACTCTATTGTCATACATCTCATTACAAAGGACCATTAAAGCTATTGTTAAGTCTTCTTTATTATCAATTTGCTCATCATTTAATCCCGTATAACCTTTTATATAACTCTTTGCTGCTAACAATATATTGTTAAATATATTATCATCATAATCATGTTCAACATTTGCATACTCTTTTAAATCGTCAATAGTTACTTCACTAACCTTCATTAGCTTTCACCTTCTTTTTATTTGCCTTTACCTCTTCTACATATCCTACTTTAAGAAGATCCTGGAGTATAACTTCATCATTACACTCCTTTTCCTCTCCTTTATACATAGAAAAAGCACCAGCAAAACTTACTAATGCTTTTACCTTCATTTAATCACCTCAATTAAGCCCCCATTACTAGAGCAGCGATTTTCTGTTCATTTTCTATTTTTGAGTCTAATTCAACCCATCCAACTACTCCAATAGCGTGTTGAGTAGCATATTTTTCTCTTAAAACTTCAATATTTATATCTTCACTCAACTTAACAGCTAGTCCGGACATATCCCCGTAGTAAATAGAAGTTTTTTCTGATGCAATAACATCCATATTTTCTGATGTGTAAACATCTTTACCTAATAAAGTATACCCCCACTTAGCTGACACATCTTTATTTAATAAGTAGTTTCCATCATTATCTTTTAATTTTCTTATAGCTGATCTAGTAGACTTATTCATTATCCATATTGCTCCTGCTTGATAAACATCTGGAACCATTTCTTGTACATCTATTAATTCATCAGCTGTTACAGCAGTACCACTAGCTGCAGTTACTTTTTGTTTAACTGTGCTTAAACCAGTTATCTTGCTTGATGTACCCTTTAATAACTCTTTCTCAATAAATCTAGCAATACTTTCAGCCATAGCAGTAATAACAAAAGATATTAAATCAAAATTAGAATTGTTTAATAATGACTTAGATACCTTTGTTAATGCCCCTGCTAAATATCCTTTTAATTCTATATTTAAGAACTTACCAGAGCTTGATTCTAAATCTGTAAACTCTGTTGCATATGCTGTTGTAATTGCTGATGAAGATTCATCATAATATGGAATAGTTAAATCACCTTTTACATTGTATCTAGTAGCTAATTGATATATTGGAGATATATCATAAACTTTCTTTATAATCTTTTGGGCAATCGTCTTAGGAATAACTGCTCCATTATCGCCTACTGTTAAATTGGTTGCTGTTCTAGTTTCAACAACTCCTCTTATATAATTTGCAAATGCTCTTTCCTCTAATTCTAATCCCTCTTCTGCCGCACTCTTCTTAGCAGGAATCTTATTAAAAGTTCTTTGTTCTTCTATAACTTCAAGTGTTTTATCTATTTTTGATATTTCCTTTTTAATCTCTTCATATCTAGTTTCTTCTTGATCTGTTAATGTTCTTGTTTCAGCTTTTGCAGCTTCCACTATATTAGTCATTTCAATCACTAGCTCTGTTCTCTTTTCTTCTAATGCCTTTTCATTAGTTGGTAATGTTCTATATTCTGCAATTTTTATTTTTATCATTATTATTCCTCCTCAAATTTAAGCAAAATAAAAAAGCCTTATTTTAAGACTTTTTAAAACTTTCTATTTCTTTTTCATACTTACTGTAATCAATATCTGTTCTTTTTTCTTTATTTTTAGATTCATCTATTGTTATAGCTTTAAAATTAGTTACTCTATTTTCGGTTAAGACCTCTTTATCATCTCTCATTTCAATAGATGTAGCTAAATATGCTGGATTTCTTGTATCATCAACTATGGTTACTTCAAATAAATCTAATTCCTCTACAGTTCTTTTCTCGCAACCATTTTCTGATACTTCCCAACTATCCTTTTCTGCATAAAAGCCAAAGCTCCATCCTCTTAACTGTTTATTTTTAGCCTTTTCAATTACATCTGCATCAGTCACAGTACATATGGCTCTTAATCCTATATTATCTTCAAATAATTCAAGATTCCCATCTGAAGTAGAACCAAGCTTTCTATTTTTATCATGATTTAATAATAAATCAACATTAGCCCTTCTTTCTAAACTCCTTTGGAATGCCCCAGGCTTTATTTTTTCTACAAACCTACCTTTCAGAGAAGGAATAGGCTTACTTTCCCTGTCTACAGCATTTACGTAACCATCAAGGATTACGCTGTTATTACGAATCTCTATTCTCATTATTTTCACCTCCTTTCATATCTGATGTTTTATCAGTATTCGGTGTATAAACAGTTTTATTTTTAGTGTTATACAATACATCATTTAAGCCTAATAAAATTGTATCTTCAAACAAATCAATTGGCTCTAAATCTTCCTTGTATCTAACTTCATTAACTCCCATTATTTTATTCTTAATTGCTATTTCATAAGCTTTGAACCTCTTCTCTATATCACCTTTTAGTAACTCATTTGCATCATAGCCAAAATAAAAAGACTTCTTCTCTCTCTCAAGAAGTAAGTCTCTATTGATACTTGCTATTAAACTATTAAGTATTGGTAATATTGCCATCTTAAACATTTTATCAAAATCGCCTTCATTGGCTTTACCATCCCCGCTTATTATACTAGGTGGAATATTGAATATTTTACAAATCTCTGAACCATTTGTTATTTTATTTTCATTAAGTTGAAGTTCTGTTGGAGTAGCTTGGCTTTCCTTAAAGTTTAATCCTTTATTAAGCACTATACAGTTTTCAGTATTATTTGAATACATATTTCTCCATTGTTCTTTTAAATTAAGCATAGCTTCAAGCCCTAGTTTTCCTTCGGATTCAATAAATCCTTTTTTATTCCCTCCAGTTTTACTTAATATGTTCTCATACTTAAGAGAATTATAAATAACAGAAAGCAATATAATATTCTCTTCTATTATTCCATAACCATCAAAGCCATTATCTGTATGCCTTAACAATTTAATAAAATTGTGTGGCCTATATGTTTCACCATTAACCAATACATCATAATTTTTGAAAATAGGATCTACATTTCTATTTATGCTTATATTACTTTCTTTAATATAATGTAAACTTACAATATTCCCCCATTCTTTATTTATATAGATATATCCATTTCCCATTAGTAAATAATCTATAACTAAGGCCTTTTTCATTTCAAATGAAGTAAGCGTATCTCCTGTTTCTTCATTCAAAAGCTTAAGTCTTATATCATCTTTTATCTCTGTTACTTCTTCATCTTCCTCTTTATAAAGCTTAATAGGAATACTTGCAACTAATGATGATATTAACTCAACACACCCTGCTAAAGTAGGAATATTTAAAGCTTCTACTCTAGTTATACTATCTTCAATCAATCCTGCTGCTAACAATAAATCTTTTAATCCTGTTTCATCTTGCTCCAAAATTGACCGTTCTTCTTTTCTTTTTCCCCAAAACTTTAAATTCATATTTCACCACCTTTCTTTAAGAAAATAGTTATATTACAGAATATATTTTAGTTTCAAAGCACTTATCAAGGATAATTACCCTCGTACCCAAAACTTCGCTTAAATATTTTTGTGTCAAATCCAAACTTTCATTTCTTAACTTTACATTTGTAAATAATATAATTGCTTTACAATCTTTATTTATAGTTTGTATTTCTTTAACCTCTACTTCTGTATTATCATCATTTTTTAAAACTAATTTCACATTTTCCCCTTCCTTTCTATATAACTTGGATAGTAAAGTCATTATTTTGAGATAACATTATATCTTCTTGTAATAGATATAATGCATCAACTATGCTCATAACTAAATCAATTTTCCCTTTACTCTTCTTTTTGTTAAGATATTTATTCAAATTGGTATCTTCTGTTTGCCTAGCATTTACAAAGTTAGTTTCCAAAAGTAGATTTTCCTCATACTTGAAATTTTTATTCAATATAGATTCTTTTAACAACTTAATTGGTGCATGAAGTATTCTACTATGTTGAACTACTTCAACACATTCTATTCCTTCAGCACCTAACTTTTGAGCGGATGATAAAGCATTCCTTCTATCATATCCCAGTTTAACTATATTAACCTTATACATTTCTTCAAGTCCCAAAATAAACCTCTCTACGGATCCATAATCAATTACTTCATCCCCACATGCAAAACAGTTTTTCTTTCGAATTTGTGCCTTGTAATTAACATCTTCTTTTTGAGATTTAATATCTACTCTTTCCTTTGGTATAAAAGCCCAACTTTTAGCTATTATCTTTCCATCATCATAAGTTAACATTGATACTCCAGTATTATCATCTGTTTCAGCTAAATCTACCCCTATATATACTTCTTTACCTTCCCAGTCATAAGAATCAATCTTACAAAGTTTTAGTTGTTCTATAGTTATATACGCTTCTCCACTATTAGCAGGCATAAAGTAATTCATACTCTTAGTTAAATATTCTTCAACTAAATTCTCTTGTTCTTTTGCTCTTGCCCTATCTTCTCTTATAGTTTCATAGTTTTCTTCTACCCTTAAAGGATTAGATTGATACATTCCTATGTCATCCCAAAGATGTTCTTCTTCAGCATAATAAAGTAAAGCAAATTGTCTTTCATTTTCTACTAACCCATCAAATACTTTTCTCATGTAATCTAAATCTGGCTGCATTATAGAATCATCTATAGCATAAGCTGTAGTTGTTCTAAACACCAACGGATTAATTACATTCTTCTGCCCTGATTTCATAGCTGTAAAGTTGCTATTATCTTTAAAGTTGGCGTGTTCATCACTTACAAAAGCTGATGGCCTAATTGAGTTATTCTTACCACTTTCCGCTGTTCTAGGTTCAAAGAAACTTTTAGTAATTTTACATTCAATTCTTCCTGTCTTAGTTTTGGACCAAATAAAATGTTTAGATATCAATGGACTGGCATCTAATATCTGCACCATTGACTTTCTAATTTCAGCTGCTAATTCTCTAGTTAAACAAATACTATAGAACTCTGAATAATCTTGCTCTGTTAACATTAATAATAGGAATGTTAACCCAACTAAAGCAGTTTTAGCATTTTTTCTAGATATATATAAAGTAATATCGTTATACCTAAACTTATCTGAATTATCTTTAAATCTCCATCCAAAGATATTAGCTAAGAAAAAGCATTGAAAGTCTGCTAAGTTTTCTAGTACTTGTCTCCCTGCAACAAACCCAGTAGCAAAATTAAATAATTTCAATAGATTATTTATGATTCTAAGCTTATCTTCATCGAAATAAAATTTAAACTCCTCATCATCTTGCCTTTTTAAATCTATTAAAAACCATTTACATTGAATAATTACTTCTCTTGTGGTTATTTCTTTACCAGCTACAACTCTTTCAGCATATTTGATAGCTCTATCAAGTAAAAACATTATTCTCCCCTAAGAGCTTTAATTACCGCATCTTCTTCTGCATTTTTAGTATTTATATTAATATTAGCTATCTTCGCTCTACTTTGTGGTGATAAACACAATTCATTACAACATCTATAGAAATCTTTATCGTAACTATCTTTTTTAGACATTATATCTTTATTAAATAATGCCTTTGGATTCTTATTGACTATACTTTCTATGTAATGAAGTCTATCTATAGCTATTGCAGCTTTAGTAAGTAAAAATATATCTAAATTACTTAATATTTCACTCGCTTTAAGTTCTCCAACTATAAAATTAAAGAGATAAAGCTGACTTTCTGTTAATTCCATTGATGGAGTTAACTTATCTGCTTTACCTCTTATTAATTCCTCTTTCTGAACTCTTGTATCAATTTCGTCTTTTGTCTGTGAGCATTCACTTAATACTTTTGCTGACTTACATGGCCTAGCCAAAACTAAACACCTCCCAAAATTTCAAAATATATTTTAAAGCCCCAAAAAATATTTCATTTTACAGAATTTTTTTGTTCTGAACTGGATACGTGGTGTCGCTTACCCCTTTCTCAAAAAGTTTAACACTACCGGGGGCTACTCATTATTTTTTATAGCTATTCGTCTAAGATGTTCTCTTGATATTTTCCCTGCTTCTGCTTCTGCTTCTTCGTGATGATAAGTACATAATGTAATTAAATTATCATCATCTAAGAATAGCGTCTCATTCTCCTTGTATGGAGTTATATGATGCACATGAAGTTCTTTATCTTTCATTCTTACTCTGTTTAATAAGAACTCTTCTTTGCATATCTGACATATATTCTTATCTCTTCCTTTTATGAAATCTCTTTTCTTTCTCCATCTATAAGTGTTTCTTAGATCTCCTGCTTTAGATTTTTTATAAGTAACTCTCCTAGCTCTTTCCTTACATTTAAACTTTGTATCATGAACTCTCCCACAATACATACAACTCTTTAATCTAGCCATTATCTATACTTTAAACTTCTATAACCCTAGAGTTTACCTCCTTTTCTTTCAACTTTAATGCCTTCTTATCATTCTCTACTTTGTTAGGATCATCTTTCCATGATGCTTTCTTTCTATTATTTAACCAATACTTTTGAGCCACTACATCTGGTCTAGCAAACTTCTTAACTTTAGATATCTTAACATCTTCCTTTACAAGAACAATACCATCATCACCTTGAATCTCTTCTTTTACTTTGGTTGCAACTTCTTCATAGTAATGATATCCAGTGCAACATTTAAACAAGGCATCTTCTACTTGTTCATTTCTTGCTTCCTTAACTTCATCAATTGCCTGCTTAAGTTTGGAATTATTATTTTTTTTGGCCTTCCATGCACTTCTTGAGATACCTAAAAACTCAATAATTTCTTTATCTTTACATCCGTCCTTAAGCATTGATATTACTTGTGTTAGATTACCTTCAATTATTTCATCAACTGACTTTCTTCCCACTTTTTCACCTCTTTTTTGTGGCCATTTCATTTTTCATGGCTTTTTATTTTTTTAAGCTGCAAAAATTCATTTTTAAAATTCTAAATAAAAATAGCTTGTACCCATTGAAAATACTAACTTTTAACTACTTCTTATATTTTTCGTTTAATCCGTAATATAGGTGACGATTACTGATACTATTTTTTAAGTATATATATTAGTAGTAATTTCTTTTTTATTGCTTTAATAAGTACCATTTCTTTTTTTACCGATTTAATCTCTAAACAGTAATTTAATCTTATATTCCTGTATCAGCTATTCTCGCAGCATCTTTTGCCATTTGTTCTTTTAACCCTAAATATCTTTTAGTTTCTTCTATACTTTTATGACCAAGTGCTATTCTTACTGCTTCTAAGTTACCATTAGTTTCAGTATAAATTTTAGTAGCATAAGTTTTTCTTGGACTATGTCCTGTTATATGTTCTAGTCCAATAGCTTCTCCAACTTCTTTTAATTTATCGCTAAATGACTTTTGAGTTAAAGCTTCATTGCCTTTTCCTTTTCTTGATGGAAATGCAAACTCTGCTCGCTTCTTCCCTTTTAAGTATTGCTTTAAATGTCTTTCTAATGCTGGTCCAATTTCTGCGATTCTTTTTTTAGGTTTCCTCCTATTAGGATTTTTAACTACTTCACTTTGCCATTGTTTATATTGCTTCTGCTCTTGAATTTCAAAATACCCTTTATCTAATGCATCTTTTATTTCTCCTACAGTTAATGTTATTATGTCTTGCATTCTGTATCCTGTTGCTCTAGCAAGTAGAAATAACATTAAATTTCGCTCTGGATATTCCTTACTCAATTCAACTAACTTTTCTTTATATCTTTCATACTTTGAATCTGGAATAGGATTAGCAGAACCTTTCTCCCATTCTCTTATTCTTTCTTCTCTCATTACCTCACCTGCTTAATAGCTCCTCGTCTACTTCTCTTATAGGATGAGTGATGCATTAATTCCTTAATATCTTTCTCTGTTAAATTTTTCCTTTTATTCTCACTTTTCATATTTTTTAACTTTTTATAACTATCTGGCTGATTTTCTTTTATAAATGTTTCTATATTCATATCTATCCCTCCATTTTTAAGCATAATAAAAGAGCTGTCACTTCTAACAACTCTTAAACTCATTTACTAATCTTCTTGGTACATCCCAAGGTATTGCACTATCTATATCTTTTTTTAAAACTATATCTCCATCTTTTTTAGTTTCGTATAATGATCTATTCTTTAAGATAGAAGTTTTATCACTCATATGTTGTTTACTTTCATATTTTGTTATTTTTCTTACCTCATTCTCATAAAACTTAAGATATTTTCTATTTTTTAAGTGAATAGGTTTTAAATCTTTAAAGTTTCTTTGGATACATTTATTTACTGCAGCTTTATTTACATTTAACTCTTCTGAAATCTCTCTTGCATTCAATCCATTTGCATATAATTGCTTAACTAATTCTTTATTCATTCCTATCCCTCCTAAAAACGATATAGTTTACCCCAACCCATTCAAAGTGGACATTTGTAAATTCTCAATAAGTAATATCCCTATGAACCTCTTATTATTTCCGATTTGCTATATATAAATATTACTTTATTTACAAAAAAATATCACCTCGATTTATTCCAAATTTAAGTTAAACTTTCAATAAATAAGGTGATATTATACTACATTTCGATTTATTTTATAATTTTATATCTATTTTTCTTTTAATTTCTTACTTTTATGTATTTGCTCGCTTTCTTAAGGTTTCTGAACTTACAGACGATAAAACTACATGTCCACTTTCCATAACTATCACTGAAGCTGTTTTATTTCCTTCTGTAGCATCTACCACCATATCTTCATCTCTAGCATTTCTAACTAGTCTCTTAATAGGTGCACTTCCTGAGTTAACTATAGATATTACTTTATCCATATTTATATTATTATCATAGCCTATACTAATTAATCTTCCCATCCCTATCACTCCTTATCTCAAAATATGGGCATTCTTCGTTTTCTATAAATTTCTTATATTGATTCTTTCTTATGTTTTTATTGGTACATATGATTATTTTCTTATGATGTTTACATAATCTGCACTTATTCACAAACCTAAGCATCTTTCCCACTTATACTCATATCCTTATTTACCCCATATAAAACCTTCTCTTTCTTTTATTTGATTTCTTCTTGCAAGATGCAGTAATAATAAAAATAATTCATCCCCTTCTCTTTTTATTTCTTTTAGGATCTCTTTTTTTGAATTATTCGTTAAATTAATCTGCAATGTTCCTTATCAATCCAACCATATTGATATCCATTCATAAGATATCTATCTTCTTTTTTAAGTCTTAATACATATTTACCTTTTCCACCTTTTCGGCTCTCTGATTGAACTTTAAATCTTTTACCAATACAATCTTTGTACCACTCAATTCCTGTGGAACTTATTATTTCTATTTCCATAATCTCTACTCCTTTAACTCGTAATAATTTCAAATTATTTATATTGATTATCTCCTAGCATATAATCATCCGCATCACTACTAGCCTTTAATATTGAAAAAGTAAATGCATATATGATAATTACTCCTACCATTATTCCCACTATATCTACTCTCCCTATGATTATTACCATGTAAATCTGTCTTCACTTAATGCTATTTCCTCACCTTCATCTGTATTTATAATCAAATAATCCTTACCGTTTCTAGAAATAATATATTTAACCCTATAGTTATTTCCTTTTCTTATCCCTTTAAACTTTCCTCCAAACCAAGCCGAATTATCAATACATTTAACAAACATACCAACTTTAATTTTGGATTTTACTTTTGGCTTATCTTTTTTTAAACTTGCTGGCTTATGATCTTCATTAAATAGATTCATTTGACCATCTATAACTCTCATATCCTCACCTTAACTTATTAATTTAATATTATCTCTAAAAAATGCTGTATGCCTTCCATCAAAAATAACATTTACTGTTCTGTCTCCTGGACCATATATCCTTGTAACTATTCCTCGATGCTTTTTATCAGCATAAGTTACTTCAACATTGCTCCCTATTACAATTTTGTCTATATCGTTCACACTTTTAGATGTTTTCGTTACATTTTTTGATGTTTCGTTCACACTTTCTGTTACTTTTTGTACAATATCTTCATTTTTGTATACAGCTTTATTAACATATGGAATAATCCAGCCTTTTTGATTAATTCCTATTGTTTTATTATCCTTAGTTATTAAAATATAATTTTCATCACCAAATCGTTTAATTACTTTTTCAATATTATTTTCTATTTTCATCTGCTCTAAGATTCTCTCTTGAATACTATTTACTTCCTTATCAGCTTTGGCCATCAATATTTCATCTATCGGAAGTGCAGCTCTATACACTTCCGACTTATAATCTTCTTTACCTTCTCTAGTTAAATAAATAGTTTCATTGTCAAATTCTATAGCATATCTTCCTCCAAAAAGCTTAAGTATTCTATTGGCCGAACCCATATACTTTTCTAAGAAGTTATCTTTATTCTTAGGCTTATCTTTTATTATTTCTTTTTTTACTATAGTCTGTTGTGGTATATCGAAAATAGAAACTTGTCCTTCTAGAACTGTTATTTTCAACTTTATACCTCCTATTATTTTTCGATGTAATTAATAACGTGTTTAATAATCATATTTATGCTTCCGTCACCATTTCTTTTAATTTCAAATTTACTAGGATCTTTATATGCTTCTTGACTAATATATAAATCTATATCTGAATCAACCTTTAATCTAACTCTCTTTAGTTTCTTTTCTACATATCTTTTATCAACCTTAATTTCATCTTCTAAGCCATGTCCTTTGATAAAGGTACTGAACTCTTCTTTTGCTCTTGGCTCTTCCTTGAAAATCT
>OGIX01000438.1_pt1 | contig 31263 bp, 28 predicted proteins | sample 1571901 | NCBI WGS metagenome assembly OGIX01 (sample SAMEA2582102, study PRJEB24529) | metagenome | biome: Human gut stool | place: China | collected 2011
AAATGTATTTATTAATATTTTAAAGGAGACATCTATGATTGCTTTTATTATTATAAGTTTGATTATTATTATTCTTTTTCTTTTGATAGGTTATGCCAATAAATTATGCAAAATAGTAGTTTATCCTAAAAAGAAAAGTTATGAAGATGGTTATGAAAATCAAATTAAGAAACTTAATCTTGAAGATTTTTATAACAGCTTAAAAAAAGAAGAACTAACCTTAAAATCTGATTATGGTTATGATATTAAAGGTATTTTTATTCCAAACTCTAACTCAAATAAATGTATAATACTATGTCATGGTATTACAGTAAATATAAATTACTCTGTTAAATATATAAAACCATTTTATAATCGTGGTTTTTCAATTTTTATGTATGACCATAGAAATCATGGATTAAGTGGCGGTGACTATACCTCAATGGGATATTTTGAAAAATTCGACCTTAAAACTTGTGCTAATTATATCTTCAACAAACTGGGAGATGATATATCTCTAGGCGTATTAGGCGAATCAATGGGTGCTGCAACTGTACTGCAATATTGCTCTATAGATAAAAGAATAGATTTCTGTATTGAAGATTGTGGCTACTCAGATGTTTTTGATTTATTTAGACATAGACTTAAAGAAGATTATAAAATAAACTTCATACCCCTATTGTATATAGCTGATATTCTTATGAAATTTAAATATAGTTGGAACTTTAAATCTGCTTCTCCAATAACCTTTATAAAAGATATTGATATACCTATATTATTTATTCATGGAGATAAAGATGATTATGTACCTACCTATATGGTTTATGACTTATTCAATTCAAAAACTACTGGTATTAGAGACATATATATTGCTAAAGACGCTAAACATGCAGATGCTTTAATCTCAAATCCAAATAAATATGATGCTGTAATAGGAAGTTTTCTTGATAAAATTAGAATGAGCTAAGATTAGAAAAAAATCTAATTTTAGCTCATTTTTTATAATTTTGTTAAATCTTTGATTATTGTAAACGATATGGTAAAATATAAGTACAAATTCCCATTTTTTAAATAATATTGAACCTATATTTTGATAAGGAGGATATTAAATGATCTCTTTAAATAGTAATTTATACTCATTACTTCTGAATGAAATTGAAAAAAATACATCAAGTGTATTTTTATTAAAAACAGCTAATAGAGATGCTTTAGAAAAACTTTATAAAGAGAAGAACTTAAACGAAAGTAATCATAACTATTTTTACAAAAATTATTCCTCTTCCTCTTTGTCAGAACCTTATGATCCTATAATATCACTAGTAAAAAAATATCTCTTTAGTGAAGATATCATTGATGAAGTTTTCAGCGATATAAATATATATCCATCTCATAAGGAGCTTCTAAAAAATTATCTAATTAATGGACAAACTAATCGAAACGAAGAGGTATTACATTGTGATTATCATTATGAAAAAAACAGGCTTTATTTAGGCTTATTTAATATATTAAATTACATTAGTAAAGATAGAACATTAATTATTTTTCTAGATAATCTCAATTTAGCAAATTACTCAACAATCTTATGGATTAAATGGATTTTATCTAATCAATTAAAGTCAAACTTTAAAATAGTAGCTTCTATTGATGACTATAATTACTATAACTCAGATTATCAAATTGAATTTGATAATTTAATCCAAATGCTTCAGCTTAAAAGCTTAATTATAGAAACTAATAAAACTCATAGTACAAAGCTTGACTTAAATTTTAAACCTTCAGATGAGTTTTCAATAACCATAGAATATGCACATAACTTTTTCAACTTATTTGCATTAGAAGAAGCTATTGAATCTTATAAAAACTATTATAATCTACTAAAACTTAAGAATTCTCCTTTACTAGATTTCTCTGAAGTGATTTCTTATTTAGGAGATAGCTATTTTTTTCTTAATGACTTTGATACAGCTCAGGAATACTATGAAAGTCTACTTAACATAGGCTTAGATATTGATAGTACATATATAAGAATACTTGCCACTCAGAAATTATCAATGTTATTTATTATTAAAGGTAAATATACTATAGCTGAAAATTTAGCTAATCAAAGCTACAAATTAGCACTTAAACTTAACAACGAACCTTTAATAATAAATTCTTTTTTTCTTATATTTTTAATAAATGAAAAAGCTAAATATAGAACAACCATCAGCCACTATAACTTTGAAGAAGATTTTATTTGGTTAGCTGCTAAATATAATAAAAAAAATATGCTTTCATACTTTTTAACTCATACTTATAACGGAATCTCTTATGCTAGCCCTGATGATGAGAAAATAACTTATTACAATCAAGGTCATCACTTAGCAACAGAATTAGATAATCAAAACTGTATTATTTCAGCTCATTTAAAAACAGCTTTAGTTTATGCTGTTAGAGGATATTACAATATTAGTATTCAGTTTTATAAAAAGGTTGAAGATCTTCTTATTCAAATGAAAGATTACTTTAGATTAGCTCAGACATACAACGGAATTGGCTATTATTATTTAACTAGTGGCGATTATAAAAATGCTAATATATATTATGATAAGGCTTTAAAAAATTTAAAGTCTAGTTGGAATTTTGATGAGATATGTATGACATTAATAAACTTAGGTTTAAACTCTCTTTTAGCTTGCAATTACAAAAATGCTGAAAATTGTTTTAATATTTTTCTTTCAATTGTGAATGAACTAAAAATCGATAGACTTCGTTTAAGCACTATTTATAGAATTTATGGAATTATAGGTTTAAATAATTATTATTTAGGCAATTATTATAGGTTATTTTCATTATTATCTAAGATGACACCAATAGATACCCCTATTAAAAGAAAATATCTAGAAGAAGATGATGATGAATTTTTTTTGTATAACTTTTTGCAAGGCTTATTACTTAAATCTGAAGGCAACTTTTTAGATGCTAGAAAATATTTCAAAAAAGCTGAAATTTACTTAAATCGAATAGAAGGGTCATTAAAATGTTTATATCCTAAATTTTCTCATGAATATTGCTCTTTATTAATTGGCTTAGGATATACTGATGATGCTAAAAAAATAAAAACTAATGCAATAGATTTCTGCATTAAAAATAACTATAGTTTCTATCTTGATTTATTAAGAAATAATAATACTCCAAATCTCTTTTTAAAAAATAGTACAACCCATTTACAGTGGGTTGTTGAAGCAGCAAGACAACAAGCTAATATAGATAATCTTAACTCAAAAATATCTGAAATTAACTTTTTAAATCTTTTTCAAGAAAACTTAAGCTCATCAGATAATATAAAGACAGTAAAAAAGCTTTCATTACAGTTAATTGAAAATCGTTTTGCATTAGATCATACAATATTAATATCTTTAGATGACTACAACGATACTTTTATCAAGTTATCTGAAGAAATAACTATTTCAAAGGAAAAATTAATTCAACTTGAAAATTCATTTGATAATATTAATACCTCCTTTATTAGCTCTAGAAAAGATTCTAATTATGCTATTTTAGATAAAATAGGAAGTATTCTTAATATTGAAATCTATTCCTTAGTATATATTCCGATAACTAAGGATAATGAGATTAAATGCTTTTTCTTAGGAATAACTAAAATATCTAAAGATATATTAAGTAGCGAAATTATTATAAACTCAGATAATATAAGAATCCTTAACATTGCAATTAAACAACTTTTTGAAACAACTCAACGAATAAAAGGACAAGAAAAACTATTATCTGCTGCAAATACAGATGTTTTAACAGGCTTATATAATAGACAAGGATTTTATAATAATATTTCTTCATTTATAAATAATGATAAATCTGATTTTTCATTTGATCATCACTTTTTAATATATATAGATTTAGATAATTTTAAATTCTATAATGACACCTTCGGTCATAAAATTGGTGATAACGTTTTAAAACTATTTGCAAATATATTAAAATTAAAGATCACCTCCACTGACATGGCTATTCGTTATGGTGGTGATGAATTTATACTTTTTCTGAGTAATTCTAATAAAAACAACTGTACTACTCTAATCAAAAGTATTTATGAAGAACTTTATATGAAATATGGCTTTAAATCAGAAATATCAGCATTATTAGGTAGAGATGTGTCTATACCTGAAGATAGGCTTCTATCATTCTCAACAGGCATTATTGATTTATCTTCTAATAAGAACTTAAATATATCGGAATTAGTAGAGATTGCAGATAAAGCTATGTATAAAGCAAAAAAGAACGGAAAATCCTGTTATATTTTTTCATAAAATAAAATCAGAATAACTTATTACGGTTATTCTGATTTTTATGCAGTCTATTTAGCTTTGTTTTTTATTGACGTTGTATTGAAGTTTCAACTTGTGATGTTGTATCTTTTATAAATGTATCTATATCTTTTATACTACCAGTTACATATGCATCATATTTTTCTTGGATTATTTCCCTAGCTGATTGTGCATTATTTACTGCTGGAGTAAAGTATGCATATTCTAAACTACTTTGTGCTACTGGATAAATCTTTGTAAATAAAGCATTTGGATCATTTAATGCATCTTTCATAATTTGTGTATCAGCTGCTGATTTACGAACTGGTAAATATCCTGTTGCTACTGCAAATTTAGCTGTATTTTCAGTATTAGTTGCATACTTAATAAATTCATAAGCTGCAAATTGTGCCTCTGGAGATACATCACTTGTTACAAATAATGATGCTCCTTGTTGAATAACAGCTTTGTTTTTTCCTTGGAATACAGGAACTTCTACTACATCAACTTCAAAAGTTCCATCTGTTTTGATATGAGCTGCACCTGCTGATGATCCTTGATACATTAATAACTTTTGATTTGAAAATGGCCCTGAAAGATATTTATCCTCTCCAGGAATACGGAAGTCACCTGAACCTACTTCATCTTTATAATAATTCATAAATGTTTTTACCCAATCATTATCGACATTTATTTTTCCATCAATAGTTACAAAGTCTAAGTTATCCATCTTTAAAGTAGAAATAAATGCATTAGAGCTTGAATCAAACCCAAATCCTACGATTCCTAACTCATCTTTACATTTTTTAGATATCTCAGCTAACTTTTCTACTGTTAGACCTTTTAAATCTTCCATTGTATATCCTAATTGTTCTAACATAGTTTTATTAACATATAAAACTTCTGTAGATTTAGTCATAGGAATACCATATACAGAACCTTTAGTCCATTGAGATACCTCATTTATAAATGTTGTATAGAAATCATTTTCTATATCACTTTTCATTCCTATAGTTGAATCATTAACATACGGTGCTAAATCGACTATTTTGTTTTGGTTTATTAATCCTGTGGCTATATCTGGGTATACATTTATTATTGCTGGTAAAGAGTTAGATTGTGAAGCTGTTATAACCTTCTTGTTTAAATCTCCAATATTACCTTGATTTACAGCACTTACTGTAATACCCATATTATTATTGCCGTTAAAGTCTTTTACTATTGAGTCTAGTACTTCTGCTTGTTTTCCATTTAAATAATGCCACATTTCTATAGAAATAGGTGACTTTAATTCAGTTATTATTTCAGCTGAAGTATTATTTTTTTTACCGCATCCAACAAACATCCCTATCCCTAGAGTAGCTGTTAAAATTGAAGCTAAAATTCTTTTATTCATTTCTTCACCTCTTAAATTTTATTTATCCTTAGTTTTTCTTAAAGTTTATCCTTTAATACCTCCAATAGAAATTCCACTCATAATTTTTTTATGTAGGAAAATATAAACTACCACTATTGGCATAGTAATTATTGTTGATGCAGCCATTAACAATTCATATTGATTTCCTGCATCAGATTGGAAAGCAGTTAATCCATTTGCTAATAACCTCATTCTTTCACTATTTGTTACAAGTAGTGGCCATAAAAATGCATTCCAAGAATTTATACCTACTAAAATACAAATAGTTATAATTGATGGTTTAGCCATAGGAACTATTATTTTCCATAAAAATTTCCAATCACTTGCTCCATCAACTTTAGCTGCATAATATAATTGTTTTGGTATTTTAAAGAAAAACTCTCTAAGCATATAAATATACAATACATTTGCCATATATGGCACAAATAGTGCTTGATAAGTATCAATCCATCCTAAGGAAGATATAGTCTTAAAATTGGTAACTATTAAAACTTCCCCAGGTATCATCATTGAAGCTAAAAAGATTGAAAATATCATATCTCTTCCTGGAAACTCCAAATGAGAAAATGCAAATGCAGTTAATATTGCTATTATTACAGTGCTAATTATACTTAAAATAGTAACTATAATTGTATTAAAGAAATATCTAGCAAAAGGTGCCATCTTTAAAGCAACATTGTAATTGTGCCACATTATTTTACTCGGAAATAATGTTGGAGGTGTTTGAATTACCTCAAATGATGATTTTAACGATGATGCTATCATCCAATAAAAAGGAAATAACGTTACTATTGCAAATAGTACTAATAATAAATACTTTAATCCTGTCCCTAAATTATTCTTATTCATTATCTCACCTCCTAATAATGAATCTTATTTCTTGAAGCAAACCTTTGTAACATTGTTACAGTTAATATTATTATTAACAGTACAACGGCTGCAGCAAAAGCTAATGGAAAATCTTGATCCCCATAGAATCTATCGATTATATATCTTACTACTGTAGATACAGCCCCATCTAAAGTTCTTCCCCCAAATAAAACATATACCTCTGTATAAACTTTAAATCCTGCTATTAAACTTATCATATATGTATATGCTATTATAGGAGACACCAACTTAACAGTTATCTCTCTAAATATAGTTCCCTTAGATGCCTGATCTAATTTGGCTGCTTGATAATACTGTGGGTTAATAGATGCTATTCCAGTTGTTAAGATCAAAGTATTAAATGCTAAGCTCTTCCAAACTGCAAATATTATAAGTGCCGGCATAGCCCATTTAGGACTTCCTAACCAATTTATTGGATTTATTCCTATAAAGCTTAACAAGTAATTTATTACTCCATATTCACTATTAAATAGCCATGACCATACTATTCCTATAGCAACTAGAGAAGTTACATAAGGTAGAAAGTATATACTTTGAAACATACCTCTTATTTTTTCATTTTTTAAATTTACCAATGTATTAGCTAGTAATAATGAAATAAATACAGATATTATTGGTACTATAGCAGCATAAATAACAGTATTAAATAAAGATGTTAAAAATCTCTTATCTGTAAAAAGATATTTATAAGATCCGAATCCAAATTTAAAACCACTTGCTTTAGTTTCATCAAAACTAAAAATGATAGTATTTATTATTGGATAAAACACAAATATGCCTAGTATTATTAATGCTGGTAATAAATAAATATACCCTTTATAATTTCTTTTTAGCATTTCTTTAAAAACTCCTCACTATCTACATCAAAGACATAAGCTTTTCCTTCTTTAGGTCTTATCCTTATTTTTTCTCCTTCTGCAATATCACAAGTGTTTTCAACCAGCATTTTGTATTTATTATCTCTGTGCTTTAAAGTTAATAATCTCTCTCTTCCTAATATTTCTACAGTTACTACATCTACTTCAAGACCATCATCACATAATTCAAGGTCCTCTGCTCTAAACCCCAAAGTGACTTTCTTCTTATTCTCAGGTAAATTACTTATTTTATGAGTATCTAAAAATGCTACTCCATCTGAAACATCTACATCTATGAAATTCATCTCTGGACTTCCTATAAAAGATGCTACAAACTTATTTACTGGATTTAAGTATATCTCGCTTGGAGTAGATACTTGTTGAATTGCTCCATCCTTCATTAAAACAATTTGATCTGATATACTCATTGCTTCTTCTTGGTCATGAGTTACAAATATTGCTGTAACTCCAGTTTCCTGTTGAATCCTTCTTATTTCCTGCCTAGTTTCAACTCTTAATTTTGTATCTAAGTTTGATAATGGCTCATCTAATAGCAATATTTCTGGATTTTTAGCTATTGCTCTTGCAATAGCTACTCTTTGTTGCTGACCTCCTGATAGTTGAGCCGGCTTTCTATCTAATAGAGAATCAATTTTTACTATCTTAGCAACTTCTATTACTCTATCTTCAGCCTTATTCCTATCCCACTTTAAATTCTTCAGTGGAAACATTATATTTTCTCTCACTGTCATATGAGGATATAATGCGTAATTTTGAAATACAAGTCCTATTCCTAACTTTTCTGGTTCTAATCCTGTTACGTCCCTATCCCCAAAATATATTTTCCCTGAACTAACTTTATGAATTCCTGATATAGTAAACAATGTTGTTGATTTTCCTGATCCAGATGGCCCTAATAATGAAATCAACTTCCCTTTTGGAATTTCTAAAGTCACATTATTTATAGCAGTAAAATCTCCAAACTTTACTACTAATTTATCTAATTTAATTCCCATTTACTTTTCACCTCATCTTACGTTTACCCATAACAATAGGGTGTTTATTTTTTATCTTTTCTATTCACAATCTATTGAATTAATAAATAAAAAAAGACAACTTATCCTTTATAGTTTAAGTTGTCTTTAAAAAAATTATTTAATTTTTTTACGTAAAATTCTTGGCATAATTTCGTATAATCTTGGTGATATTAAATCTAAGTCTTCTTTTCTTAATCCTTGAAGCAGAATCATTGCTATTAAATATACTAATCCACCTATAGCTACTGAAACAATAGCGACTATCCCCATAGCAATTCTTCCACCCTCCAAAATATTTACTAGTCTTAAAAGTGGTCCCTTACATATAACTACCACAACTCCCATAATTATTGATGATATTAGTGGAATCATTCCTTGTCTAATTATAGGAATTCTTATTTTAAATAACCTTTGAATTCTTTTATGATTTATTATAGCAGGTATTAAAAATGCAAATACTGACCCTATAACCGCTCCAAAAATATTAACATCCTTTATTCCTACTAAAATAAAATTAACTACAAACTTTATTAAAATTCCTATACTTGCAGTAGTGAGTACTAAATACAACTTATTAACTCCTTGAAGTATTGTATTTTGTATTGATGTAATAGACATAAATATAAGCACTATAGATCCATATGCAAGCATTTGATATCCATAATAATCATTTAGTAAAAATAAAAATATCTCTTTGCTTAATACAGCAAGCCCTACTGCTGCTGGTATAGTTATTAGATAGGTTAATCTATAAGAATAACTTATTTGATTCTTAAGCTCTTTTCTATTCTTCTGAACATAAGATGCAATTATTCTCGGGAAAATAGCTGTACATAAAGCAGTAACAATAGTTAATGGTACATAGATTAAAGTATTAAAATAATTTAAAGTTCCGAATAACTCATCAACTCTTATTTGTTCGAATCCTGCTGCTAATAACCTACCTTTTACTATTATTGCATCTACTAATCCTGCTGAATTTTGAACTGCAGCTACCATAGTTATTGGTAATCCATATTGTATTATCTTATTTACTATCCTCTTTTTACTTATTCTCTTACCTTCTTCATTACTTCTAATAGCTTCGGTATAATAGTCATTTTTATTAAAAATATAAATAACATACACTATTGCAATTAATGCACCTATGGTTGTACCAACAGTTCCTCCAGCACTACCCCATTCTAAGCTAATATTCTTTAATAAAAATGCAAATATTAAACTAAATGCTACATTAAAAACCTGTTCAATAACTTGTGAAACTGCTATTTCTTTCATTGAGTCTACACCTTGCATATATCCACGATATGCTGCAAGCATAGCTGATAATAATATAGTAGGTGCTAAAAACTTTAAAGATAATGCCGATGAAGGTGAATTCATCCCATTGGCGATACCATCTCCAAAAGCTATAAAAATCACCATAAATGCAAAGCCAAAAATAGCTAGATAATTTCTAGCTATTTTCATAGCATTATAAGCATCCTTATGGTATCCTAAAGCTTTTAATTCAGCAACTACTTTAGTTATAGCTGGTTGTGCTCCCATACTAGTTACAGCTAATATAAAAACAAAAGCGCTATAACTACTAGAATATATACCATATCCTGCAGGACCTATTATTAAAGTTAAAAGTGGTATATATACAGCTGATAATATCTTAACTAGCACCCCTGCTAGTGATAAGATTAAAAAACTTCGTCCCACTGACTTCTCTTCCATAACTTTCCCCTTTTATACTAAATCGTAAATTTAAATACTTCGTTCTTTACCTTCTTAAACATTGGTGGAAGTGCTTCTACAACTGTCTTATTCTTTAAATACTCAAGTTTTCCTTCTCCACCTTTAAATATTAGCTTATACGCATATAAAAATTGATAATTTAACCCGAACTTATTATCAAAATATGAATTTATCTTTTTATCACCATATTTAAAATCTCCTATAATAGGATTTCCTAAATGTGAAAGATGGGCTCTTATCTGATGGCTTCTACCAGTAATTAAATCTATCTCTAGAAGTGAAAATGCACCATTACTTTGTAGCGTTTTAACTTCCATTGCTATTTCTTTTGTATTAGGAACTTGTTTATCATATACCTTAGATATATTTTCATTTTCATCCTTAGAAATATATCCTTTATATAATCCATCCTTTATTCTTCCTTTTACAAGAGCTTGATAATACTTCTTTACCTTACCTTCTCTTATCATCTCATTAACGCCTCTTAGCGCTTCAAAGTTTTTACCGAAGATTACTACTCCTGAAGTATTTCTATCTAATCTATTACATGGAGCTGGGGTAAATGTAATTTCCTTCTCTGGAATATAATCACCTTTTCCATTTAAATATGAAAGAACATAATCTGTAAGTGATGGTTCCGCTCCTTTTTGATCAGGATGAACTAGTACTCCTGGCCACTTTTCTACAACTACTATGTTATCATCTTCATAAGTAATCATTAATGATCCAGCATTTACTTTTATAAAACTGTCATCCTTTTTCTCTTTTTTACTTTGGATATATCTAATCTCGATAACATCTTCAATCTCTAATTTATAGTTCTCTTTTTGCTTTGAACCATTAACTCTAATATCCCCTTTTCTCATTGCCTTAAATATTGCACTTAATGGTACATCTTTTAAATACTTTCTTAAAAATTTATCTAATCTTTGGCCTGCTTCATTAGCACCTATTTCAATCTTCAAAAAAACAACTCCTTCTTTTGTGTTTAATTTACTTTCCCCATCTTATTAGATTAATATTGTTTCGTCAATTTGTCAAATAATCTAACACCATTTGACACTGAATAGCTACCCCTATCATTAAGGCATCTTCATCTATGTCAAACAAACTACTATGAGCTGGATGAATTATTCCCTTTTCTTCATTTCTACACCCTAAAAAATAAAATACTGATGGTATTTCATTTGCAAAATAAGCAAAGCTTTCAACACCCATATGAGGATATTCTTGCTCTAATACATTTTCTTCACCTATGACCTTTATTGCAGCATTCCTTAATTTATTAACAGAGTTTTTATCATTTATTAACACAGGATAAGATTCTTCTATTTCTATTTTTACCTTTCCTCTTAATGTTAAACCTATTCCTTTTGCTATTTCATCAACTCTTCTTGTAACTAACTGTCTATCCTCGCTATTTAAAGTTCTAATTATTCCTGTTAATGTAACTTTTTCTGGAATTATATTAGCACCAGTTCCTCCATGTATACTTCCAACTGTTATCACTGCTGAATTTAATGGATTTACTTCTCTACTTACTATATTTTGCAATGCATTTATAATATTACTTGATATTACTATAGGATCTATCGCACTAGAAGGATAGGCTCCATGTCCACCTACTCCCATCACCTCAACCTTAAATGGATTAGATGCTGCATTTGCAGCTCCAAATTTAACTTCAACTTGGCCACAATTTATATTTTCATCCAAATGTAATCCACACATAATATCTACATTGGGGTCTGTTAAAACACCTTCCTCTATCATATATCTAGCTCCACCAATAGTCTCCTCTGCAGGTTCAAATATAAGTTTAATAGTTCCACCAAACAACTCTCTATTTCTATTTAAAATTTTTGCTACGCCTAATAATATTGCAGCATGTCCATCATGACCACAAGCATGCATTTTACCTTTTACAGTAGAGATGTACTCACATTTGTTATTTTCTTCTATCGGTAGCGCATCTATATCACTTCTTAAACCTATCACCCTATCTTTCTTTTCCTCTAAATCTCCTCTAATAATTCCACATACCCCTGTTTTAGCATAGCTTTCATAGCTTATTCCTTCTTTATCTAAATACTCTTTAATAAACTTTGAAGTTTCATATTCTTCAAATCCTAATTCTGGATTCATATGAAAATTCCTTCTTAATTTTATAATTTCATCTTTTATGCTTATTACTTCATTCTTTAAATCCATATTATCCTCCAAATAAAAATAGTATAGTGAGTAAAATTCCTCTCCTATACTATAATCATTTATAATATTAATTTATCTAATTGAAAAAGTCTTATTCTTTCATCTTGATTGAATTCTTCCTTTGTAGCTCTCTTTGTTATAAGCTTTGAATATTCTTCAAACTTAACATCACCTAATTTAGTTCTAATAATTTTTAAATCACAGTCTCTTATAAAATCCACATCTTCTTGGCTTAGTACTTGATAATTTTTGAGTTTATCTTTAAGTCCTATTAAACTTTCTCTTTCTTGTTCAGATAATGCTCCAGTCTTATCTTCTAATATCTCATCAATCTTTATTACTTCTCTCGGCGATGAATATTCATTTATATTTAAAGTAGTTTCTACTTTATCTTCATATTCTAAATTATATGGAACTTCAGCAAAATTAAATAACATCATTAAAATTATAATACCTCTTATCATTATATTATACCTCCATACATACTGTAACTATTATTAGTATGTCTAAATTTAGGTAAAATAATTATAATTTCATCGAATAGTTTTTTAATTCTTCAATAACTAAGCGTTAGAATAGTTTATTTTTATTTCATAATAATTATCAAGTTATTCTCCATTAAAACTCTTAGTGAAAATGATCTTTCTTCTCCATCTTTAAACTTTATGCTTATTTTATCATCCTTCAATCCTTTAACTATGCCTTCAGCATAAGTTCTATGATATATAGAATCCCCTTTTTTAACTCCATATTCTACTTTAAGGCTCTCCTCGGTAAATTCACCTTCTGCAATAAATCTAGAAGGCTCATAGAACTTACCTCTTATAGTTTTAGGTGAAAATATGTAAAGATTATGTATAGCCCTTGTCACAGCTACATAGAACAGTCTACGCTCTTCTTCAATATTTTCATCTATAGAAGATTTATGTGGTATAGTCTCTTCATCACAATTTATAATATAGACATTCTTAAACTCCATCCCTTTTACACCATGAATTGTACTTAAAATCACTCCATTTTTGTCACCCTTTGACTTTTCTATCTCCTCTTCAACATTTTGTACATGCACTAAAAACTCTGTTATAGTCTTGAAGCCTTCAGCCGCCCCTTTAAACTCTTCTAGCATATCTTCAAGTTCTTCGAAGTTTTGTCCATATTTACTTGCATATTCTCTTAAGTAATCTATGTACCCTAAACTAGAAATTATATATTGTATGGCACTTCCTAAAGATATCTTATTTAAATATAAAATCTCTTTTCTTAATTCATCTAACTTTTTACATTGAAATGGTGGAGTATCTTCTTTATTTATAAGTATTTGAAATGGATCAATATCTTCTTTATAAGTATTTACATAACTTATATTAGATTTACTTATATATCTAAAAGGTTTGTTTATAACACTTAAAAATAACTCCTTATTCTTTATATCTATAGCTAGCTTAAGGTAGCTTATTATATCCCTTGATATGAAATGATTAAAAAAGTTATATCCCTTATCTAAAAGAATAAAAGGTATTTTCCTTCGTGTGAAGGTATCTATTAAACTTCTGGCTTCCATATTAGTTCTATATAATATTGCATTATCTGTATATTGACCTTCTTTAAAATTACCGATTATATTTGCAATCTCCTCACCTTGCATAAATTCATTATATGGAGTCAAATATCTTATTATCCCATCCTTATTATGAAACTCTTCAATTTTTTTGATGTTTCTATTTTTATTATTTAATATTATTTTTTTAGAGCTACTCACAATGTTTTTGCTACTTCTATAATTTATTGATAAATAAAGCTTTTTGCTATCTTTAAATGTTTCACAAAAATTCACCATATACTGTGGTTTAGATCCTCTAAAGGAATATATACATTGATCTTCATCTCCAACAGCAAATAATTCATTCACTCCATTTATCAATCTTAAAAACTCTATCTGCAACTCATCGCAATCCTGGAACTCATCTACTAATACATATTTAAAAATATTTTTATATTTCATCAATATTTGTTTGTTAATTTTTAAAAGTTGAATAGCGTTAAGAGATAAGTCATCAAAATCCCACAGATTTTCTCTTTTTTTATAGTTTTCATAAGCATTAAAGCATTCTATAAATATATCTTTAGAAATACTAGACTTAAACTCTTCTATATTGGCTCCTGAAGTCTTAAATCCTGATATATTATTAACTACCTCTTTAACTTTATCTTCATTTACATCATCAAAATATTTCCCCAATACACCTTTAACTATATTGGAACATTTATTATCATTAATTATATTTATCTCATGGCCTTCCCTTAAAAGTATCTTATAAAACAATCCATGAAATGTTCCAAAGAATGGTGCTATATTTTTATTAAAAGTATTTTTGTATCTAGTTTTCATATTTTCAGCTGCTGCCCTAGTAAAAGTTATAACTATAATATTTCCAACTTTAGCTTTTCTATCTTCTATAAGATGATTTACTCTATTAATAATTACAGTAGTTTTACCTGATCCCGGTGCTGCAACTATTAAAGCATTTTTATATTTTGTATAAACAGCCTTCTGCTGATAGTTATCTAAGGTTATTTTCAAAATCTCTTCTCCTTCTTACACTTATATTTATCTAAAGTATTACCTTTAATATTTTTTCTATTAACTACTATATTGTAATAATTTCTATATAGATGTACAATATTTTTAAGAATTCAAAAAGGAGACTAATTATGGAAACTTTAATTAAATTTGATGTTCAGAATGAAAGAAATCTAACAATGCTAGTTGACTTCTATGAACTAACAATGGCAAATGGCTATTTTAATAAAGGTGTAGAAAACAGAATAGCCTACTTCGATATGTATTTTAGAAGAGTTCCCGATGGTGGTGGATACTGTATAATGGCTGGTGTTGAGCAATTAGTTCAATATTTAAGCAACCTGAAATTCACCTCATCTGATATAGATTATTTAAGAAGCAAAAATATATTTTCTGAAGAATTTTTAGAATATTTAGCAGATTTTAATTTCTGCTGTGATGTCTGGGCAATCCCTGAAGGGAATCCTGTATTTCCAAATGAACCTTTAGTAATAGTAAAAGGTCCTGTTGTTCAAGCACAATTTGTTGAAACAATGATTCTTTTAACTATAAACCATCAAACTTTAATTGCTACAAAGGCAAATAGAATATGTAGAGCTGCCGAAGGTAAAACTGTTATGGAGTTTGGTTCAAGAAGAGCTCAAGGTTATGATGGTGCTATATACGGAGCTAGAGCTTCAATTATAGGTGGATGTGATTCAACAGCTTGTACAATTGCTGATAAATACTTCAATGTTCCTGCTGTTGGTACAATGGCACATAGCTGGGTTCAACTTTTCGATACAGAATATGAATCATTTAAAGCTTGGGCTGAAACTTATCCAGATAACTGTTCTTTACTTATAGATACTTATAATGTATTAAAATCTGGTTTACCAAATGCAATAAAAGTTTTTGATGAAGTATTAAAGCCTCTTGGTAAGCGCCCGAAAGGAATTAGAATTGATTCTGGCGATATAACTTATTTAACTAAAAAATGTAGAAAAGCTCTTGATGAAGCTGGGTATCCTGATTGTAAAATAATTATATCTAACTCTCTTGATGAACATATTATAAGAGATGTATTAAACCAAGGTGCTTGCATAGATTCCTTTGGTGTTGGAGAAAGACTTATAACAGCTAAATCTGAACCTGTTTTTGGCGGTGTTTACAAACTAGTTGCTGTTGAAAAAGAAAATGTTATAATTCCCAAAATAAAAATTTCTGAAAACAATGAAAAGATTACTAATCCAGGTTTCAAAAAAATATACAGATTATTTGATAAGGATACTAATGTTGCTATAGCTGATGTATTAGCATTAAGTGATGAAGTTATAGACGACAGTAAAGAGTATGAAATCTTTGATCCTATACACACTTGGAAAAGAAAAAAAATCACTAATTTCTACGTTAAAGATTTATTAGTCAAGATCTTCGACAAAGGTAAGTTAGTATATACTTCCCCATCTGTTCTAGAAATAAAGGAATTTGCTAAAGCAGAAACTAACAAATTATGGCCTGAAATATTAAGATTTGAAAATCCTCATACTTATTATGTAGATCTTTCAACTAAGTTATGGTCATTAAAACAAAAATTATTATTAAATCAATCAAAATAATAAAAAAAGGAGTTGCTAAGATTAGCAACTCCTTAATTATCTTTTAATCATAATTTTTAATCCCCATATAAGCTAAATCATAAACATTACTTTGAGAATACCCAAAATCATCAAAATCATTTATACTTACTTTATTCGGATTTAAGTGCTCTATAAATGGACATACCTCGTCATCTTTAGATACAGGGTACATTGGGCACTCGTTATAACAATTTACCTTCTCTTTTTTTGTAGACCAAAATGGACATTTACTCACAAACCCCACCCCCAATGATTGTAATCGAAATCACAAGGCCATTATAATCTATTTCTTAACAAAAATAAAGCATTTTTTAGCAAAAATATAAAATATTTAATATTTTACAATTTTTTAATTATTATTTTTCTATTTTAAATGTATTTTTAGATACTGATATATTTATTATTTCATTTTGAAAAGCCTTTAGCAGTGCCTTTTCTAGTACCATTTCAGTATCAAAATTATCTACATCTAAGCATTCTGCAAAAACTTTATTTAATTTTCCATCTACATTTCTATAAGTTAATGTTATATATGGTTTGTCATAATCAACACTTATTATTTTTATTCCCCACGATATTTCTGCGTATTCCCCATCTACAACTAGCTTAGTCATATCTTTTAGCTTTTGTCTTTCCTCATTTGGGTCATTTACTATTATTAATTCATCTCCAACTTTATACTTAGACATAACATCTCCTCCTATAACTCTCTCTATATAATAATAAATATTATTTTTACTTGAACATATGCTTATAAATAGTTATTTTCTCAAATATTATTCAGTAATTGTATTAATTTAATTATTTTTTATCTATAAACTACTCTCTATTAATATTAATTATTGACAAATATCAATTTCCCAACATATAATATAATTAAATAAAATAGAAAGGTGGAAGTATATACATGGATAATATTACTTCTATATTTAAAGAAAAGAAGCTTAAACTTACTCCTCAAAGACTTGCTGTATATCAATACTTAATGGGAACTAAAGAGCATCCTTCTGCAGAAGCAATTTATAAAGCTCTTCAACCTGTATATCCTACAATGAGCTTAGCTACAGTTTATAAAGCACTTAAAACATTAGTTGAGGTTGAATTAGTACAGGAAATAAACGTAGGTGAAGGAAACTTTAGATATGATGCTACAGTAAATGATCATGCTCACATACAATGCTTAAAATGTGGTAGAGTTGATGATTTAGAAGTTGATTCATTCCCAAATTTAAATCAAATAGCAGCAGAAAATTCTAAGTACGAAATAAAATGGAATAAACTTTTCTTTTACGGTGTTTGTGAAGGTTGTCAGTAAGTATTGTTTAATACTTACTGTTTTTTTATTATGAATTTATATTAATATTGTCTCATATAATTTATTGAGGTGATATTATGGTAAAGCTTATTATATTAGAAAAGCACAAACTCTTTAAATGGATTTTTATAATTCTTCTTCTTTTATTATTAGTAGCTATATCTTTTTCTGTTTTCTTGAAAAATGATTCTTTAGAATCCTTTATCTCATCAACTATACATAATCCAAACGATAAAGACTATGATGGAGATGGAACTGTAGATAGTATATTAATAGATAAAAAAAATTCTCATTATATTGTAAAAGTAAAAACTTCTAAACATGATTATGTACTAAAAAGTGAGTCATATGGAGATGCTTTAATCGATTTATATGATTCTGTATCTATAAAAGTTACTTCTTTAGATTTATCTAGAGATGGTATACCTGAGTTAATTTTAACTGGATATAAAAACCAAAAACCTATAACCTATATTTTCCAATGGAATAATGATGAATTTAAAGAGGTCTTTTCTTCCTCAAAAAATATTTTTGGTATTATTGACTCTCAAAATTCTAGAACTCCTAAAATATTATATTCTCTTTCAGAAAAAGGAGATGAATCAACAGAATCATTTATTTTTAGCGGTAAAACAATTAAAGATACTTCTTTTTCAAAACTTCAGATTCCAGCATTAGGTGTTATACAAAAATTTATTGATTTAATTCAGCTTACTTACGAAATAGAAGATGCTCCTGGCATTTTCACAGAATATATAGACTCTGAGGAACTAGGAATCCTTTGGAATTTAAGCAAAGAAAACTATAGATATTCATTCCAAATTGGATATTTCTACGATATAAATTGGGATAAAAATGCACTTCCCTCTTCTGTTATTTGGAATTTATCTTTTGAGAAGGTCAATTCAACGGATTCTTCAAAACCTAAAGAAGAAATCATTTTCACGGTAAAAACAGATATAAATCAATTTGGTGAATATAGAATATCTAGTAAAAAAAAAAAAAAAAAAAAGCGCCCCCCCAGGGGGCCCTAAAAGGGGGATGGGGGGGTTTAGCTTTAATGAAGATATAATCTTCATTTGCTATAGGAGAATACTTCTCCGGTACAATTATATTATTAACCCTATTCCCTTCTTTTATACATATTAATAAATTAATCTTCAAATGCACCATCATTATATAACTTTATAATTTTATCTATAAAGTCTTTTTTCTCTTCTCCAACTATACTCCTAAAGGAATTTAACAATTGTATGTTGTCATCTTCATCATTAAAGTCATCAAAATTTTGTTTATGATTCATCTCATTATTATTTCTTTGAGTATTTTGCTGCCCTTGTCCATTATTTTGAAAGTTTTGCTGTTGTCCTGGATTTCTGCCCATTCCATTCATTAAATTTTGTATTGATCCTAAATTGAAATTATTGAAATCAAATCCATCTGCTCCCATAGATTGTAACATGCTATTTATTTGATTCATATCTATATTACCAAACATACTTAGTAATTGATTTGGATTAATTCCAAAAGGATTATTATAATTCATCTGCTGTTGCCTATTATTATTATTATTACTATTATTTGTGCTACTTACTTCTTGCCTCTTTCTATGTCTTTTTTTAGACATAAGCCCTCCTCCTAGAGATTTCTTTACTTTCATTATATGTATTTTAATTATTTATGTTATAATTTTAGATATTTTTTTGGAGGGCCCATAAGGCCCTCCATCCTCTATACTAGCAGCAACAATCGCTTTCGCAGCAACATCCGTCTCCACCGGCATTATTTGTTCCAAATAAATTACCGAAACAGCCTCCGCATAGTAAGAATAATAGTATTATCAAGAAAGATCTATTGTTTCTTAAAAGACCTGATCCACATGCTATCAATAGGAATATAATTGGAGAAACACAGCTGTTTAATCCTGCAAATTGACTTCCACAGCATCCATTTCCGCCATAACCAGCATTATTACTTGGGCAACAGCATACTTCTTCACAACAACATCTATTTTTTTTCTTTGACATTTATACTCTCCTCCTTCCTATAACCTAGCAGCATCCGCCCAAAGCATCAAAGCCTTGATCGAATCCACATCCAAAAGTATTACATCCTCCAAAGTTATTACCACAACCGCCACATAAGAATAATATAACTAATAAGAATAAATATCCTCCACATCCGCTACCATATCCAGCGTTATTGTATCCACTATTTCCACAGCAACAGCAATCTTTTTTACGTGGCTTACAGCAGCATCCTCCGCCACCATAATTAGCTCCTTGATTAGTGTAGAATAAAATTAACAATATCCATATCCAGCTTCCAAAACCACAACCTGATACGCTATTGAAATTTGTACCTTGTAAGCCTGTTGGACAATCACAAGAATTTAATCCATCAATAATGTCATTCATTTGCATACTTACTTCCTCCTAAGGATTTTGTTTTTTCTTTTTATACTATATACTATTCGCCTTTTTATAATTTGACACTAGTTTTATTTTAAAGAAAAACTTTTTAACAAAAAAAACTGCCTTTTTGGCAGTTTTTTTTATTTATTCTTCTACTAAATCCCCGAATATATTATCTATTAATTCTTCTTTCCCATTTTTCTTTACTGATGAAAATAAATAGAATTCATCTTCTGGTCCTAGTTTTAATGTTTCTTTAATTAGTTTTTTGCTTTTTCCTATTTCATTGTTAGATAGTTTATCACTTTTTGTTGCAATTACTATAACTTTATACCCAAAATGCTTTATCCATTCATGCATAAGAATATCATCAGCAGTAGGCTTATGCCTAGAATCAACTAATAAAACTACTTTTTTTAATTGTTCTCTTTCAATTAAATAGGTTTCAATAGTTTTTCCCCAGCTCTCTTTTTCTTTTTTTGATACTTTTGCATATCCATATCCAGGCAAATCAACTAAATACATTTCATCATTAATTAGAAAGAAATTTATAAGTCTAGTTTTACCTGGTGTTTGTGAAACTTTAGCTAATTTTTTTCTATTAGTTAAAGCGTTTATTATAGAACTTTTACCTACATTAGATCTTCCAACAAAGGCAACTTCTGGTCTTACATCTACAGGATATTGATTTCTTTTTACTGCAGACGTAATAAATTCTGATGTTTTAATTATCATTATTTTCAACTCCAATTAATGCATTCTCTAATACCTTATCAATCTTATCAGCAAAGATTAAGTTTAATTTAGATTTAACTGATTTAGGTATTTTATTTACATGCTTTTCATTTTCTTTAGGTAATATTATAGTATCTATTCCTATTCTATGAGCAGCTAAGCATTTTTCCTTAACTCCCCCTATAGCTAGTACTCTTCCTGTTAATGTTATTTCTCCAGTCATAGCAACATTACTTCTAACCTTTTTATTGGACAATGCTGAAACTAGAGCTGTAGTCATTGTAACTCCCGCAGAAGGACCATCTTTTGGTACCGCTCCTTCAGGAACATGTATATGGATATCATTTTCCTTATAAAAGTCTTCTGGTATTCCATATTTATTAGCATTAGCTCTTACGTAACTATATGATGCTTTTGCGGATTCCTGCATTACAGATCCTAATTGGCCTGTTAAATCTAACTTACCTGAACCTTTCATAACACTAACTTCAACAGGTAATGTATCTCCACCATAAGCCGTCCAAGCTAGTCCTGTTACAACACCAATCTTATCCTCTTTATCTATTTTTTCATATTCAAATATCTTAGGCCCTAAATACTTTTCAATTTTAATAGTAGATATAGTAATACTCTTACTATTACTCTTTATAAGATCAGTTATAGCTTTACGAATTACTTTATTTATTTGTCTTTCAAGAGTTCTAACACCAGACTCCATAGTATAACTATTTACTATTTCTTTTATTACTGAATCAGAAATTTTAATAGTATTCCTATCTAAATTATGTTCTTTTAGAACTTTTGGTATAAGATGATTTTTAGCTATATTAAACTTTTCTTCATAAGTATAGCCTGATATCTCTATAACTTCCATTCTATCTAATAATGGTCTTGGTATAGTATCTAAAGAGTTCGCAGTTGTAATGAATAGTACATTAGATAAATCTATATCTACTTCCATAAAGCTATCTCTAAAGCTCATATTTTGATTAGGGTCTAATACTTCTAATAAAGCATCTGCTGGGCTACCTTTATAATCTTGACTTAGCTTATCTATCTCGTCTAATAAAATTAACGGATTGCTAGCCCCTGCTTCTTTTAAAGCATATGTAATTCTACCTGGAATTGCGCCAATATAAGTCCTTCTATGACCTCTAATCTCTGCTTCATCTTTAACTCCCCCAAGAGAAATTCTTGCAAATTTACGATTTACTGCATTGGCTACAGATTTTGCAATAGAACTCTTACCAACACCTGGAGGCCCTACTAAGCATAAAATTGGACCTTTTATACTCTTAGTATATTGTTTTATAGCAAGATATTCTAATATTCTTTCCTTAACTTCTTCTAATCCATAATGCTCTGAATTTAATACTTCTTCAGCCTTTTCTATATTGAATGTATCCTTAGTAGACTTATTCCAAGGAAGCGCTACAATCCAATCTAAATAAGTTCTTATATTATTACCATCTCCAGAATTAGATGTTTTTAATCTAGAAAGTTCATATTCAGCTTTTTCCCTAACAACCTTAGGTAACTTTAACTTAGCTAATTTTTCTTTATAATTTTCAATTTCATTTTTCTCTTCATCTTCACCAAGCTCTTCTTGAATAACTTTTACTTGTTCTCTTAAGAAGTACTCCTTATTAGCTTTATCAACTTTATCTTTTACTTTATTACCTATTGATTTTTCAATATTAATAATTTCGATTTCCTCAGTGATATAAAGAATTAACTTTTCAATTCTTTCGTAAACATCAAGCGTCTCTAAAATTTCTTGCTTCTTATCATCTTCAAGTTCAATAAAAGATGCTACTAAATCAGTTACTTTGCTTAAGCCTTCTTCTTTAGTTATTATTAAAGGTGCTTTATTCCCTTCAACCTCTGCTGCTTCTATATATTGATTAAATGATTTTGTTAAAAGATTTCTATATGCTGACTCTTTAGCATCATCAACTTTAACATTTTCATCTTCTATTTTAACAATATTAGCTTTCATAAATTTTTCTTCATCTACAATATCAATAATTTCAGCTCTCTCAATACCTTCAACTAACACTCTTGTAATTCCTTTAGGCATTTTTAATATTTGCTTAATTTTTGATATAGTTCCTATGAAGTAAACATCATCCTTAGTGGGATCCTCTATTTCTGGATCTACTTGTGATACTAAAAAAATCTCTCCATTTTCTTTCATTGCTTCTTCTATAGCTGCTATGGATTTTTCCCTACCAACATCAAAATGTATAATCATATTGGGAAAAATCGTAATGCCCCTTAACGGAATAACAGCTAAAGTTATTTGACTCTTTTCCATTTTCCCCCTCCATTCTTTCTAATAAAAATTATCTAACCAATTTAGTATACACATAATTATATATTTTTTCAACTTTTCTATTTATGTAAAAAATACAAAACCACCCAAAGGGTGGTCTTTAATCTTTATTCAGCTTTTGCCGATAAAACATCTATATTTCCATTTAATTTTTGAGATAAAATAGCCAACTCTATTACTTCCTTAATATTTCTTACAGCAACTATCTCTATCCCTTCATAGTTTTCAAAGCTGTCATTCCAATTGTCCTCTGGAATTATAACTTTTTTAGCACCTGCCTTTTTAGCTGCCAATATTTTAGCTCCTACTCCACCAATAGGTTTAACATCACCTAATAAAGTTATCTCTCCAGTCATAGCGACCATGTTATCTATTGGTTCTTTCATTATACTACTATAAATAGCTGTAGCTATAGTAATACCTGCTGAAGGTCCATCTACAGGAACTCCACCTGGAATATTAATGTGAATATCATAGCTATCACTATTTATATTAAACACATTATTTAATGCAGTTAGAACATTATGAACTGATGAGTAAGCAGTACTTTTTCTTTTAATCTTTCTATTATTTGATGTAATCTCCTCTTCTTCAATAATTCCTGATATTTTTATTTCTCCTTTTCTAGTTGTAATCTTTTTAGCTGTAGCTTCTAAAGACATAATCATCCCTATATTAGCTCCATATACAGCTAATCCATTAACAACTCCAACCCTATTATGATTTTCTTTCAACTTTACATCTGGAATTTCTGAATATTGTCCGTTTTCAATTACCCACTTTATATCATCTTCAGATATCTCTGCCCTATTATCATTTATAGCCAATCCTGAACATAACTGAATTAAATTCACTACCTCCCTACCATTACTACAATATCTACTTATTATGTCTAAACCTTTGTCAGAAACAGTTAAGCCAACTTTCTTAATTGAATTTTCAGCTATTTTCTTAATTTCATCTGTATGAAGTGCTCTAAAAAATATTTCTACACATCTAGATCTTATAGCTGGAATAATCTCTTCTGGACTTCTCGTAGTAGCTCCTATTAATCTAAAATCCGCTGGTAATCCATTTTCAAAAATTTCTCTAATATAAGTAGGCATATTGCTATCTTCAGAACTATAATATGCACTATCTAAAAATACTTTTCTGTCTTCTAAAACTTTCAAGAGCTTATTTAATTCTATTGGATGTAATTCCCCAATTTCATCAATAAAAAGAATTCCACCATGAGCTTTTGTAACTGCTCCTGGTTTTGGTTGTGGAATTCCTGCTACTCCTAGTGATCCAGCGCCTTGATATATAGGATCATGTACCGAACCTATAAGAGGATCAGCTATTCCTCTTTCATCAAATCGTATTGTAGTCGCATCTATCTCTACAAATTTGGCCTCTGTTTTAAATGGTGAGTTAACTTGTTTTTTCGCTTTATCTAAAACTAATCTTGCTGCAGCTGTCTTACCTACTCCAGGAGGCCCATAAATTATTACATGTTGGGGATTAGGTCCACATATAGCTGCTTGTAACGCCTTAATTCCTTCTTCTTGGCCTATTATTTCACTAAAATCTTTAGGTCTACTTTTTTCAGTTAAAGGTTCTGATAGCTTTATTGATCTTAACTTAAGCAATTTATCCATTTCTTTTTTATTTTCTTTATCTATAACTACCGTTTTAGTTCTATTAGCCTTATTGCTATTAAATAAATATATTATGAAAAGCACTATCATTATTAATTGTAAAATCATCATTATTTGGTTCATATTTCTCTACTTTTAGATACCTAAAAGTTTCTCCCTCCCTTTAATAAAACTATTTGTATTATTGACTTATTTAAATAGTAATATTCCAGAGATAATTTATATTATTATAATTTTTTCACTATATAAGAAATATAGTATCTAAAAATCAATCAAACAAAATAAAATAAAAAAATCACCCTAAATCTCGGGTGATTTTACTTATGCTGTTTCCATACCTTTTTTCTTTTTAGCCTTTTTTGGCTTTAAAACTAAACGTTTTTCATTTTCAGGTAATCTAACAACTTCAGGTAGTTGTTTGTTTTTTACAGTATCTTCCTGAATAATTATTTTTGATATATTTTCATCTGATGGTATATCAAACATAATTTCTATCATCATATCCTCTACTATAGATCTTAGCCCTCTAGCACCAGTTTTTCTTGCTATAGCCTCATCAGCAATAGCCTTAAGAGCATCCTCTGTAAACTCTAATTCAACATTATCCATTTCAAATAATTTTGTATATTGTTTTACAAGTGCATTCTTTGGTTGGCTTAAAATATTTATTAAAGCATTTTGATCTAATGACTCTAAAGTAACAACAATAGGTAATCTTCCTACAAACTCAGGAATTAATCCAAATTTTAATAGATCTCCAGGTAGTATTGACTTTAAAAGAGTTCCTACATCTTTATTAGCCTTAGATTTGATATCTGCACCAAACCCCATAGAACTAGATTGTGTTCTCTTTTCTATTATCTTATCAACACCATCAAAAGCTCCTCCACAAATAAATAATATATTTGAAGTATTTATTTGAATAAACTCTTGATGTGGGTGTTTTCTACCACCTTGTGGTGGTACAGATGCTGTAGTACCCTCTAAGATTTTTAATAAAGCTTGTTGAACACCTTCACCAGATACATCTCTAGTTATAGAAGGGTTCTCAGATTTTCTAGCAATCTTATCTATTTCATCAATGTATATTATTCCTTTTTCAGCCTTTTCTACATCATAATCAGCATTTTGAATTAATTTTAGAAGGATGTTTTCTACATCTTCTCCAACGTATCCAGCTTCAGTTAATGTAGTTGCATCTGCAATAGCAAAAGGAACATTTAAAAACTTTGCTAAAGTTTGAGCTAAAAGTGTCTTACCTGAACCAGTTGGTCCTAAAAGTAAGATATTACTTTTTTGTAGCTCTACATCATCTTCAATCATATTTGATTGGATTCTCTTATAGTGATTATACACAGCAACAGACAATGCCTTTTTAGCCTTATCTTGACCTATTACATATTGATCTAAATAGTTTTTTATTTCTGATGGCTTTGGTAACGAAGTTGTATCTAACTCAACATTTTCCTCGAATTCATCTTGTATAATCTCAGAACATAAGTCTATACATTCATCACATATATATACACCTGGCCCTGCAATTAATCTCTTTACTTGGTCTTGATTTTTACCACAGAAAGAACATTTTAATTGTTTTTTGTCATCAAATTTAGCCATAAACTCACCTCACTTTAGCTCTGGACTCTTTTAGCTCTTCTTTATATCATTTCTAACTATAACGTCATCTATTAAACCAATTTCTTTAGCTTCTTGTGCAGACATAAAGTTATCTCTTTCACACATTTTAACCATAGTTTCAAAGTCAACTTTTCCATTTGTTGATTCAGCCATAGCTCTAGTTAACGTTTCTTTAATTTTTAATATTCTTCTTGCATGTATATCAATATCTGTTGCTTGCCCTTGGAATCCCCCTAGTGGTTGATGAATCATCACCTCACTATTTGGCAAAGCAAATCTTTTTCCTGGTGCTCCTGCAGAAAGTAAAAATGCTCCCATAGATGCAGCCATTCCTATACATATAGTACTAACATCTGGTTTTATATAGTTCATAGTATCAAATATAGCCATTCCTGCTGTAATTGACCCACCAGGACTGTTTATATATAGATATATATCCTTATCTGGATCTTCACTTTCTAAGAATAACAATTGAGCTACTATTAAATTTGATGTAACATCGTTTACTTCTCCACTTAACATTACTATTCTATCCTTTAATAGTCTAGAAAAAATGTCATAAGATCTTTCTCCTCTTCCAGTTTGCTCGACAACCATTGGAACGTAATTACTCATGTAAATTCCCTCCTATTTCTCTTTAAACCCTTCCTTAATAATATATCCAAATAAATAAAAGTAATTATACTTAAATTATATCTAATTTACATTATTTTGTTAAAGAAATATTTTAAATAATTGCCAGAAAAAACTTTTCTGGCAATTAACTTAATACTTATTAATTATTTTCCATTAATAACTTAACAGCTTTTGATGTGATTACATCACTCTTTAAAGCTTCTCTTTGACTGTTCATTAATAAATCAATCATCTTTTCATCGCTATTTGCTGAATACATCTTAGCAACTTCTTCAGCTTTTGCTCTTAATTCTTCTTCTGTAGCATCTATGTTTTCTGCTTTTTCTATAGCTTCTAATACTAAGTCTGTCTTAACTTTTCTTTCAGCATTTTCCTTCATGTATTCTCTCATCTTTTCAGCATCACTACCAGTAAATTGGAAGTATTGCTCTAAAGTTAAGCCTTGGTATTGTAATCTTTGCTCAAGATTTTGAACCATTTTATCTATTTCTTTTTCAATCATTATTGCAGGAATTTCAACATCAGCATTTTCAGTTGCTGCTAAAATAACAGCTTCTTCAAATTCTCTTTCGATTCTTGAATTGTTAGCTTCTTCTAACTTCTTAGTTATATCAGCTTTTAAATCAGCTAATGTATCAAATTCAGATACCTCTTTAGCAAATTCATCATCTAAAGATGGTAATTCTTTCACTTTGATTCCCTTTATTGCAACTTCAAATTTAGCTGGCTTTCCGTTTAATTCTTCTCTTCCGTAGTTTTCTGGGAATGTTACATTAACTTCTACATTGTCATTAACATTCTTTCCTACTAATTGCTCTTCAAAGTTTCCAATGAAAGTTCCTGAACCTATTTCTAATTCATAGTCAGTACCTTCTCCACCTTCAAATGCTTCACCATCGATGAATCCTTTAAAATCGATAATAGCTATGTTTCCATTTTCTATGCTACCTTCTTCTTTAGTTTCAACTCTAGCATTCTTTTCTTGCATTTCTGTTAATTTCTTATTTACTTCTTCTTCAGTTACTTCGTAAGAGTTCTTTTCAACTTTTAAACCTTTATATTCTCCTAGTTTAACTTCTGGGTAAACAGTAACTTCTGCAGTGTATATGAAATCTTTACCTTCTCCAACTTCAACAACGTCGATTTGTGGATAATCTACAGGTATTATATTGTTTTCTTTTAATACTTCTTTATATGAACTATCAATTGCAAAATTTATAGCATCTTCTAAAAGTACTTCTATTCCGTAGTACTTTTTAACTACTGCCATTGGCACTTTACCTTTTCTGAATCCTGGTACATTGAATTTATTCATGTTCTTTTTATAAGATCTAGTTAAAGCTTCGTTGAACTTTTGTGCTTCCACTTTTACTTCAAACTTAACAACATTAACGTCTTTTTTTTCCATTTTAGCTTCCATTGTATATATTCCTCCTAAAACTAAGCTATTGTATGCTTATTTCGACTAAGTTATTATAACATAAACATTTAAATATTTTCAAATATTTGTTTCACAAAATTAATTTTCCCAATATTATTATATTAATTTTACTCTACATACTTAATATTTCCATCTATTACAGCTTCTAATCCACCATCTAAGTTTTCTTTTAAAATAATGTTATTACCATTAAGCCCCCACATTGTTGTATGTTCTTTTGAGTATATATCTATAACATTTATAAATTGGCTTAATCCATAGCCAAAGTAAGGCAAATTGCTTACATATGCAATTTTGTTATTATTTAAAAACTTAACTTGTGAATGCCATATATAATCATTATAAGTTGATAATATTTCATCTTTTTTAAAAACCTCTCCATAAGGAGATACATATTCATTTAAAGTTAAATCTATTACATTTCCTTCTATATCACATAAAAATATATTTTGATCTTTATCTAATATAATTACTTTCTCTCCATAATTATCTATGCAATATTTTTCTGACTCTAGATTTTTTACACTATTAACAACCTTCTTACCATTATTTTCAGAGCAATTTAATTCAAATTCATTTCCATTTAACAATATTTTTATATTATTATCTAACTTTGCTGTTTCCATTTCTTTTTCTTTGCTTAATACTTCTTTTTCCTGTTCTTTTTCAATATTTTCTTCATCTTTCATCCAAGCAGTTAAATAGCTTTCCCCTTTCCCAAAATTGTATCTACTGATAAAAACAATAATTAAAGCCATAGATACAATTGATAAAGAAATTGAAGCTACCAATATTCTTTTACGTTTTCTCATTATTCTTTCGTAATCCCTACTGAATATACTTGGCTTTCTCATATACACCTCCAAAATCCGACTTATTTTTTCTATATATTTACACTGTAACAATTTACCTCGTGTTTTTTCGACATTCTATTTTTTTGTCTTACAACAACCATTTTTCTTTGAGCACCCATCACCTGAAGAACAACATCCTCCACACTTAAGCAACCCTAATTCCCTCATTTCTGCCACTGATAGCTTAGCTTCATTAACTGTGTATTCTTCATAGTCAGGTGCATCTTTTAAAACATCTTTGTATTTATCCATATACATTCATCCTCCTATTTCTTTTTTTCTATTATATACTCTTATATATATTTATCCATCTTTCTAGTAAAAAAAATGAATTTTATTAATTTTTTTCAAAAAACTATTTGAATTTGTTGAAATATGATGTATAATGTCATTGTAAGGTAAATTACATTTAACAAAAGCCCATACCACTCTTTAATAATTTTATTAAAGAGTTATAATAAAACCCCACATATGTTCGTTTATTCCCTTTCTTAAATGAACATAAACCCTTTAACCTGCACAATAGTGCAGGTTTTTTTTTATAAAAAAGACTTTAAAGAATAAATATTTTGTCATCCTTTAAAATCTTAAAGCTAAGTAGTTATTTAGTACGGAATATAACCAAAAGGATCAACCGGTTGTCCATTAACTCTTATTTCAAAATGCAAATGAGGTCCAGTGCTCATTCCTGTCGATCCAATAAGAGCGACTGTTTCCCCTTGTTGCACAGAATTTCCTACAGATACAATAAGCTGACTTGAATGTGCATATAGAGATTTTATACCATCACCATGATTTAAAATTATAGTATATCCATACCCCTCTATCCATCCTGAGTATTCAACAACTCCACTTTTAGTAGCTCTAATAGCTTCTCCAGTATTACCTGCATAATCAATACCATTATGAAATCCTGCTTCAAATGTTACCGGATTAATTCTTGGCCCAAATTCACAAGTAATAACTCCATCAACTGGTCTCAAAAAGCCACTTTCATTACCACTCTCCGGTGTTGCTCCATTATCTGGTGAACCATTTTCAATATCTTCAAATATTCTATCTAATTCAGCTTGTAACTCCTCGTTGTAAGATAATAAATCTTCTATCTGATTTTGCAAACTATTCTGTACTCCTTCAAGCGAAACTATCAAGTTATTCTTTTCACTTTCTAAAGCCTGAAGTTCATACATCTGTTTTTCTTCTTTTTCTTTTATTACAATAAATTCACTTTGCTTATCTATTAATTCGATCTGTTTCTTAACAACGTCATTTTTACGAATCTCTTCTTCTTGTAAATATTCTTCTATAGCGTTTTTTTCTAATGTTATATTTTCTTCACTTTCCTTATTAGATTTCATAAGATCCCTATCAATCTTCATCAATATAGTAATATTATATAATTTATTCAATAGTTCAAAAATATTTTCACTACTTAAAATCATATACAAGTATTGATTTGATATATCCAACTTATAATAATTTCTTAATCTATTAGCAAGTAAAACTTTTTGTTTTTCCTGTTCTTTAATTAAATTCTCAATTTTCTCTTCCTTTATAGATATTTCTTCTTCTATTTTTAATATTTCGTCTTCTATTTTATCTACTTCTTCTTGAAT
>OGIX01000440.1_pt1 | contig 31108 bp, 29 predicted proteins | sample 1571901 | NCBI WGS metagenome assembly OGIX01 (sample SAMEA2582102, study PRJEB24529) | metagenome | biome: Human gut stool | place: China | collected 2011
TTTAGTCAATCGAACTTACACCTACGAATGTATATGAGTAGTGTGTTTCCTAATTAAACATTATTTATCATAACTGACAATCAAAATTTTATACTTTATAATTGTAATTTAAATCTTCTACTATAACAGAGAAGCTTTTTCATATTAAATAACTAAATATTACTATTTTAATTATGATATTTTTTATTATAACTTAATCATTATATACTGTTTTTATTAATATTACAAACCTAAAGAATTTTACAGTTATTCATAATAATCTTACTTTCTATAAATATATTTTCAAACTAAAATCAAATTCAAAATCTATAATTTTATAGAACTAACTTACCTTTATTAATCTATGTGAATACTCAATTTCTTTCATAAAGTAATTTCATCTATTAACACCACTTTTTCATAAATTGATAATTATTAAAAGTATTATATTGTAAAATAAAAGTATTATTAAATTTATGGGGGTATATAATGTTTAAACTAATAGCTATAGATATGGATGGTACTTTGCTTAGAAGTGACCATACAGTTTCTCAATACACAAAGGATATCTTAAAAAAATTTTCTGATAATGGTGCTAGAATTGTAATTTCAACTGGTCGTCCTTTAAATGCAGTAATTCATTATATAAATGATATAGGTATTTTCTCAGATGATGATTTTGTAATTTGCAATAATGGTGCTTCTATATATTCCATAAAGGATTTTTCACCTATTTATTCAAATTATATGGACATTAATATATGTAAAGAAATATTTGATTTAGGTAAATCATTTAATGTTGCCATAGAAGCTTTTAGTCATGACTTTTCTATTGCTTCTGAAAAGCATAATCATTTTGATAATGGCGATAACAATGACTTACCCTTAAAAGTTCACTATGTTAATACTTCTGATGACTTAGCTAACTTTGATAATCTATTTAAAATAATGTTTGTAGCTGATGAAGATAAGATAAATCAAATTATCCCTTTAATTCCTTCACAATATATAGATAATTATAATGCAATTCATTCATTGCCTAAAATATTTGAATTTCTAAATAAAGATTGTGGAAAAGGTTTTGCAATAGCTAATCTTTGCAAGATACTTAATATAGACATAAATCATGTAGTTTCCTTTGGTGATGCCCCTAATGATGTAGATATGATAAAAATGTGTGGTACTGGAGTAGCCATGGGAAATGCTTACGATGAAATAAAAGAAATTGCTAACTTCATTACTAAAAATAATGATGAAGACGGTGTTGCCTATTTCCTTGAACAATACCTTTCCTAATTCTCCTATTATTTAATATACAAAGAGGATTTTACCATATTATGTAGAATTATATATTTGCATAAATATAGTAAAGGAAGGTATGGATTATGAACTTAAACTCAAAAAAATTTCAAAACATATTAATTGTAGTCTTGGTAGTAGCATTAGTTTTAACATTTTCCATAGATGCAATACAAGCTAGTATGGATAGAAATGAGTCATCTTCTATTAAAGAAAGACCACCTATCAACAATACTCTTAAGGATTATGTAGTAGAAAAGGAAGAAGAACCTCTTTATGAGATCGAGGTAGATACTGAAAATGAAACTGAAGAAGTTATTGATGAAGTAATTGACACTCCTGAAGACTATGTAACTCCAGATAATACATATGAAGAAGATTATGATAATAATATAGATAACGGTTCTGGTAATGGAGGTAATAATAGCGATGATCAAGATTCTGAAAAACCTACTCCACCAGTTGTACCACCATCAGAAACTCCTGAAAAACCAGAGACACCTGAAATTCCTGAAAAACCAGTAGTTCCAGAAACACCTGAAAAGCCAGAGATTCCGGAAACTCCTGAAAACCCAGATGTACCAGAAACTCCAGAAGATCCAGTGATCCCAGAAGATCCAGCTCTTCCTGAGACTCCTGATGAAGCTCCTGTTTTAGGTGATCAAGTAATACCTAGTGTTGAATAACAGAAAATTATTAATCTATAAAATCAATAAATTTAACCATTAAGAAACAAACCACAAGTATTTAAGCAATAAATACTTGTGGTTTTCTATTTCAATATTTTATAAATTTATAGTTACATAGTTTTACATATAGTTTAGTTTGGATAACTCTTTAATACTTCTATTTTACCTTTTACTGTGTATTTTCCTAATTTTGCTGGAATTAAGAAGCTATCACCCTTCTTAATCTCTTCAGAGAAGTTTTCCCCTTCAATTAGTCCTGCTCCTTCAACACAAGTTAAAATAAAGAATTTCTCTTTTTTACTCTCATCTTGCCATTCAGTAGCTATATCAAATTTTTCAACTCCAAAGTATTCACTATCACAGAATTCAACCTTCTTAAATCCGTCAAATTCTTGTACTTCATTATTTGAAAGGTTTATTGCTTCTAAATCAAAATCTATTACATCTAATGATTTTTCTACATGAATTTCTCTTGGTCTTCCATAGTCATAAACTCTATAAGTTATGTCTGAATTTTGTTGAATTTCTGCAATTACTAACCCTTCACAGATAGCATGTACTAATCCACTATTAATTAAGAAGAAATCACCTTTTTTAACTTCTATTATATTAAGATAGTCTTCGCTCTTTCCCTCTTCAATAGCTTTTGTAAAAGTAGCTTTATCACAGTTCTTTGTACCAACTATTAATTTTGCACCTGGCTTTGCATCAACAACATACCAGCTTTCAGTTTTTCCTAAAGAGTTTTCGTGAGTTTTTGCATACTCATCTCCTGGATGAACTTGAACTGAAAGCTTTTCTTTTGAGTTAATAAGCTTAACTAATAAAGGGAACTTTTCTGTACTTACCTTTGTCCCTACTAAATCATGTCCTAAATCATCTATTATTTCTAAGAAAGTCTTACCTTTTAGCTCTCCATTAGCAACTACTCCAGTTCCATTTTCATGACAACTTACATCCCAAGTTTCACCGATTTCACCTTCTGGTAAGTTATCTCTAAAGTCCTCGAAGTCTCTTCCACCCCAAATTTTTTCAAAATATATATTTTCAAATCTAATTGGATACATCATAATTCTCCCCTTCTTATTTTAAAATTGTTTAACCATCCATATATAAATTACTGTAGCTCAGGATAGTTGTCTACCTAATTACTATTTTATTAATTTATATTATTCATATTTCGTAAGTTTCCTATATTTCTTATAGCCACTAAGTTAAGTTTCTACTATTACAAGAATTATGGAAATACTAGACATCAATACCTATAAGTAAACTTTATTAATATATAGTAATAACATATTAATTATTATATCTATATATATTATTCTAGAATATATTTGTCTATACACTGAGCCACAGTTTCAACTACATGAGTAGTTTTTTTCTGTAAGCCTTCTTCTGCATAAGTAAAAGTAAATGAGTTTTTAGTAACTTGAAACATTGAATCGTCATTCCATGAATCACCTATGGTATAAACATCATCCATATGCAAATCTACAATTTCACTTACGCACTTAACTCCATGACCTTTAGAGCATCCCTTTGGAACTATGTCCAAAAATATTGTATTTCTATAACACTCCACATACTCACCATAATTATTGTTTATATAATCAGCTACTTTTTGAATTTCTTCTACTGGGTACTTATTAAAATTAGCAGCCATTAAAGTAAAAGTTTGATTTTTAACATCCTCTATTTCATCAATATCTTTTACATATACTCTTTCATCCTTATGATTTAATCCATAAAGTAAATTTTTAATCATCATTCTAATTTTAATTTTTAATTTTGTAATCTTTGAAACTATAGCATAAGATTTAAACCCTGTTTGGATAGATACCATATCAGTATACTTTTTTATATAAGCTAATATTTCTTTAGTAACTTTATAATCAAGGTCACTTTTATGAATTACCTCCGCCTTATCATCAAGGATTAATGCCCCATTATTTAAAATAAAGTAATCTGGTCTAATATCCATATCTTTAATAACAGTCTCTATTTCGTTATAAGCTCTTCCTGTTGAAAGAGAAAAAATCCCCCCATTAGTTTTAAACCTTTTTAATGCCTCTTTATTTTCATCAGAAACTTTCCCCTTAAATAAAAGAGTACCATCTAGGTCACTTGCCAACATCTTCCTCATATTTTTATCCTCATCCCTTGTATTTTATTGTTTATTTTAAATATAGATTTGTTAGATATTCAGTTTAATATATTAAGGTTTTCTAACAAATTATAAAATATATTTATCAATGCACTCTGCAACAGTTTCAACTATGTAATTTGTCCTAGTCTTTAACGCCTCTTCCGCATATGTAAATGTAAAAGATTTATCAGTTATTTCAAACATAGAATCATCATTCCATGAATCACCTATAACGTAAACATCTTTAATATCAATATTTTCTTCTTTACTTATCCACTTAACTCCAGAACCTTTTGAACATCCAACAGGTACAATATCTATAAATCTTGTATTTCTATATGCAATAACATAATTTCCATAATTATCATTTACATAATCACAAGCGTCTTGTACTACATTAACATCAACCCTTGGAAGGAATAACGATATTGCAGCAATCTTTTCTTTATCCTCTTCAAAAACTTGGTCTAACTTGTCTATTAATTCTAAGTTTTTAAAAGTAGAATCTATATCAGATATAAAAGCAGCTTCAGCACCTTTGCTCTTTAAATCTATTGGATAAGTTCTAAAGCCAGTCTCTACAGAAATTAAAACCTCATCATTATCCATATCATTAAAAATACTTTTTACTACATTAAAAGGAATAAATTCTCTATGAACTATTTCTTCATTTCCTGTAATGATTAGTGCCCCATTATTTAAAATTAAATAATCAGGATTAACCCTCAATTCCTCTATAACTTTTTCAACACCATTGTAAGGTCTTCCAGTTGAAATAGCAAAAACTCCTCCTGCTTCCTTAAATCTTCTAATGGCATCTTTATTCTCTTCTGAAATCTTATTATCAAATATCAAAGTTTTATCAAGATCACTCGCCAATAATATTCTCATAAAATCACCTCGATTAACATTATAACATATTTATTTTCACCAATTGTCATGAATTAAATCTTATATCTTAGCAATACTAAGTTTATAGGAAAGTTAATATTAATTTAATTAATATTAGTGAATCTTATGTAAATTTTATTTGAAAATTTCAGTTAGGAGGGATTTTTATGAGTTCTAAAATAACAAAAGAAAATGCTGAAATAGAAAAATCTTACGATAAAAACCGTGACTATCTTCCTAGAGAAAGAGCATGGTACAAACCTGAAGAACATGAATTAATTAGTAAAGCTCCTGATGGAAGTGAAACACCACTACCAAATCCATTAAAGGACGATATAGTATCTAACAATATAGCTTGTCCAGAATTTGATTATACTGAAGGACCTTATTTAGATGATGAATTAGATTTAAATCCAAGACAATAATTTTTTAGATTGATAAGTTGCAAATAACAAGTGACGTATTTCCAATTATATTTGCTAATCGTCAAGTTAAAAATAAGGAGGTGTCTTTATTGGCAAAATCAAATAATAAACAAAATAGAACTGATGGTACTATAACATCTGCCGGAATTAAATTTCCTACTTCTATGAGTAATGTAAATAATCCAACATCTGCTTATAGTTATACAGATGAAAAGAAAATAGAAGAACACGCTAAACAAAATAAAAGATTTTAAGTAATAAGAACAGATTTGTATGGTTTATTTCATGCAAATAATAGACTTACTAAATTGATGATAGCTACCTTCAGTAGGTTATAGCTTATCTCTATTGAAGATATTTAAAAATATTTGATATAAGAAATAGACTTCTCTTGTCCAAAGTTCTCTAATTTAAAAGACAAATCAATAACTTGCCGGTTCCCGATTTAAGACCGACTTTTATTTTTAATTGTATATATATTACCTATCTTCTTTTATAAATAACCTTAACTCTCCTTCTCATTAACTAATTTAATCAAATTAATTTCAGGTCTATTAAAAAGTCTAAACCTTATAAAATCATAAGGGCCTCCTGCTCCTAAGCCTCTTGTTACATACTGTTTTATTCCTCCTATTTCTGTTAGCCCACTTACTCTATCCTGTGATGGAAAATACGCTGCCTTATTTATATCTGGAATAAACAATGCTCCTATCCCTGGTATTCTCCACTGTCCACCATGATAATGCGCTGCCAATACTAGCTCATATTGCGACAATCTCTCCCTATAATTTTCATCATCAAATACACCTTCCATTGGATAATGAGTTACAGCTATATTTATAGCATTATTATCATATTGATTATTAGTTATTGTAGCTAATTGTTCTTTATACAAAAGCTCTGAAACCCAAAGTGAACTATCTCCTCTTCTGATTTCATATGCTTCATTTAGAAGTTTAACACCTAAGCTTTCAAGTCTCTCCCCTGATTGGCTTAGAGTTTTTCCGTTGCTATATCCTCTTCTATGTCTTCCATTAAAATCACTACTTAAAAAATTAGTAAATCCAATATCATTTTCAAAAGGAAATGGTCCATGGTTACCAGGTGTATAAAAAACATAGTCCTTATTATTAATACCTTCTAATAATTTAATAAAACTCTTATATCCCTCTTCATCGTTATCTTGCATATCTCCACAAATGGCTATCATATCAAAATTCTGTTCATTAATTATATTTATAAGATTTTCTTGATTTTCCCCAAAGCTTTTACTATGAAGATCTGCTAATTGTAAAATAGTAAATCCCTCAAACTCCTCTGGCAAGTTCTCTACTTCAATTTCTTGTGTAACAACATTTATCTGATTATTATTATAAATATTAAAAATAACAATACCGGCTATAAACGTAACTATTGATATTAAAACGATAACTTTAGCTCTTACTTTAATCATCTCCTTATTTTCTTAATCTTTATATAAAATTGTTGTTTTCATAGTTTTCCTTGAAGAAGTTACCTCTTTATGATACCATATTATTACATATTTTAAATATTTTTCTAAATAGTTTTGTGAAATTCAACATATATTCATTAACTACAGAAAAATTCCATAAAAATCGGAGGCATATTGATGGAAAACTTAAAAAAGCTTAAACCAACAAAAGAACTATGGATAAAAATTAAATGGATATTTTCTCATGCAAAACCTGTAATACCTTATTTAATATTTTCAATAATAGTTAATGCTATCTTTGCAATTATTGGCATATATAATGTAGTTGTTTCAAAATCACTTATTGACTCAGCTATTGGAGGAAATAGTCAAGAAACTATAAAATGGTTAATTGTAATGATTTGTATAACGTTATTTTCAATGTTATCAAGTCCAGTAACATCATTTATGAGCACACATTCATCAATGAAATTAAACCAAGGTATACAAAGAAAAATTTATAAACATATAGAATATTCTGATTGGCTTGAACAAAGTAAATTTCATTCTGTTAGCTTACTTACAAGGGTAACCTCTGATGTAGGAAATATTAGTTCAGCATTACTTGGGACAATCCCTAGCCTTGTATCTTTAACTATAACCTTAGTTGGATCTTTTTATACACTTATTAATTGGGCTCCATCTATAGCACTAGCTGCAGTATTTATAGGGCCATTCTTAATATTAATAGGTAGAGTTTTCAGCGGTAAGCTAAAAGCTATTTATAAAGAATCACAAGAAATTGATGTTAAATACAGATCATTTATGCAAGAGTCAATACAAAACATCATGATTGTAAAAACCTTCTGTATGGAAAATATAAACCTTGATAAATTAATAGGAATACAAAATGAGAAATATAAGATAGGCATGAAAAATACAAAGCTTTCAGTTATGACTTCAATGTCAATGAGCTTCTGCTCATCATTAGCTTACTTTTCAATTTTCACTTGGGGAGTTTTAAATATAGCTAAAGGGGTAACCACCTATGGTACATTTACAGGTATGCTTCAACTATATAGCAAAGTACAAGCTCCATTTTCATCCTTAGCTGGTATGATTCCTGGATTGATATCAACTATTGCAGCTGCTGAAAGACTCATGGAAATAGAAGCTATTCCCCTTGAAAAAGCATCTCCAATTAATATTTCAAATGAATTCACTAATCCAGATATTGAGTTTGAAAATGTTTCATTTGGATATAAAGAAAATAGTACTATTATAGATGATATAGACTTAACTATAGAATCAGGAGAAACAATTGCCTTTGTCGGTCCATCAGGAGAAGGAAAAACTACTATTATAAGAATGATTTTAGCACTTATTAACCCTACAAAAGGTAAGGTTACACTTACTGAAGGAACTATAAAAAAAGAGCTTACTAAAGATTATAGAGAGCTTATATCATATGTTCCTCAAGGAAATACACTGTTCTCAGGAACTATTGCAGATAACCTTAGATTCGGTAATCCTGATGCTACGGAAGAAGAAATGCTAGAAGCATTAGAAAATGCCTGTGCCTTAGATTTCGTTAATGAACTAGAAGATGGTCTAGACTCACTAGTAGGAGAAAGAGGTGTTGGAATTTCAGAAGGACAAGCGCAAAGAATAGCAATAGCAAGATCCTTCCTAAGAAAGAAACCAATACTAATCCTAGACGAAGCAACATCAGCACTAGATCCTGAAACAGAAGTGAAAGTCCTAAAATCAGTACGTTCACTAGAAAACAAACCAACTTGCATAATAATTACACATAGACCTTCAGCCCTTAATATATGTAATAGAATTATTAGATTACAAAAAGGTAATATTAGTGAAGTAGATAGAGAAAGTATATTAGAAGTGGCAAGCGAACTAGTCTAAATGAATTAATAGTTAATAATTTTTAAGTCAGCATTCTGCTGGCTTATTTATATTAATAATACTTATTTATACCCATTAAGTTAGCTTATAAAAAAAAATAGACAATATCACTATAATTATAACAACATTAACACATCACTTATTACCTAGATAATTTTATAATAAAATTACACATATACTAACCTTATATATCCTCTAATTAATATCTCTAACAACTATTTACATATCTAAATTTATGTTTAGAAAAATTATCTTAATATATTTAAAAGGAGAGATATTTATGAAAAAATGGGAAGAACCCAAATTAATGACTTTAGGAATAAATAACACATTTGAATTCGACTCAAGTTTAGGGCATGCTTGTCACAAATTTTATCCATTAGAAAATTGTCCTGAGTTTGGAAAAGATCATAATTACGACGCTGGTGACTGGAAACATACCGATCCTCAATGGAATAATGAACATGGGCACACTTGCTGTTGTTCTGAATTATTAAGCTAACTAAGGATTTATAAAAATAAATTTAAGGAGATACCTACATAAGTTAATAAAAATAACTTATAAGGTATCTCCTTAAAATATTTCAATATATATTCACTTTAGTTTATTCTACCTTCATTAATATATCATCTAATACTGTTGATATATTTTTATTCTTTTCTAGGATTACTTTTTCTTGCTCACCTTCATTTATTAATATAACTGGTGTAATTATCTTCAATCCTTTGTTCTTTATATACTCTAAATCCACATCTACTAATAATTGACCTTTAGATACAGATTGTCCATTTTTAACTTTAATATTAAATGGAATTCCTTCTAAATTTACCGTTTCTAATCCAATATGAATTAATAAATTAGTTCCTTTGTTGCTCTTTAAAGTAATAGCATGCTTTGTATTAAAAACTTGAATTATTTCTCCATCAAAAGGTGAATATATCTTTCCTTCTGATGGTTCTATTGCAATTCCGTCTCCCATCATCTTTTCTGAAAAAACTGGATCTGGAATGTCTTCTATTTGTACTATCTTACCTAAACATGGTGAATATACTTCTTCTACGTTTTTATTCTTCTTTTTAAATATTCCAAACATAATTAATCCATCCCTAAAACTTCTCTAATTTGAGTTTTATATACATCTGCTTTAGCCCCATAGATTACTTGTACACCATCACTTACTTGAACTACACCATTAGCTCCTAGTGATTTCCATAACTTAGTATCTCCTACTGAATCTATGTCCTTAACTTTAACTCTTAATCTTGTAAAACATGCATCTACATGTAAAATATTATCTTGTCCACCTAAGCCTTCTATAATATCATATAATATTTCATCTTTACTAACGGCAGCTTTGCTTTCTATTTCATCTGCTATATTATCATCTTCTCTACCTGGAGTTTTATAGTTAAATTTTAATATCATAAACTTAAATGTAAAGTAGTAAAGAATGAAGAATCCTACCCCCAATATAGGAATCCAAATCCAGTTTGATCCTTTATCAGCTTGCATTACACCATTAAATATTGTACTTAAAAATGGTCCTCCAAAAGCTGAAGTTCCAGGAACGTTTACATTAAGTAAATATGTTAATAAATAAGCTAAACCTGCAAATCCTGCGTGAACAGCAAATAACATTGGTGCTACGAATAAAAATGCATATTCAATAGGTTCAGTTATACCTGTAAAGAACGCTGGTATTGCAGCTGCAATAATTAAACCTTTAACATAATTTTTCTTTTCTGGCTTTGCAGTTTTGTACATTGCTAATGCTGCACCAGTTAATCCAAATGCTGCAATTATAACTTTACCATTCATTATAAATCTAGTTACATCGATATCAAACATTGCTGTTGGTGATGCTAATTGTGCTTGATAAATATTAACAGCACCTTCAACTAAAGCTCCATCTACCATTACAGAACCACCTAAGTTCGTAAAGAAGAATGGTAAATATACAAAGTGATGTAATCCAAAAGGTAACAGTGCACGTTCAGATAATCCATATATAACTGTTCCAAATGCACCTGTGTTGTTAATTAAAGTTGATAATGATGTTAATGCTCCTTGAATTAAAGGCCATATAGCAGCCATTGCAAATCCTAATATTATTGAGCAAAGTAATGAAATCATTGGAACGAATTTTGTACCACTGAATATTCCTAAAACTGGTGGTAATGAAATATTGTAATACTTATTGTGTAAATACGCTACCATAAATCCAACTATAATTCCTCCAAATACCCCTACATCTAATGAAGGAATTCCTAAAACCATAGATTGTCCAGTTAACATATTGCTAGGATCTAATTTACCCAAATGTATTAATAATGTACTCATTACATTATGCATTGTGATAAATGATATTACTGATGCTAATGCAGCTACTCCTTTTTCCTTTTTTGCGTATCCTATAGCTATAGATATTGCAAATATTAATGGTAAAAAGCTAAATACAGAGTTACCTGCCGACTTACATAAATTAAAGAATAACTTTAAGTAATCGTTTGCTAAAAGAGGAAAAGTTTCTACTAAGTTTTTACTTGTAAAAGCTGATCCAATACCAACTAATATACCTGCTATAGGCAATAACATAACTGGTGTCATTAAAACTTTACCTAATTGCTGAAACGCAGCAAAATATTTCGATTTTTTCATTTTTAATCCTCTCCTTTTATAACTAAGGATTTACCTAACACTTATATCAATTTACATAATATTTTGTTAGGTAAATCAATTATACCATTTTGTTGTTAATTAAGCTCTGGCCAATATTCTTTATTAGCTTCTTTTAATGCATCTAATAATTGTCTAGCAACCTTTGCTGAAGGTACAGTTCTATTTAAAGTTAATGCTTCTAATGCCTTTTGATATGAATTTTCAAAAACAGCATCTACAGCTAACTTTTCAAAAGCTAATTGATTTTCTATCATTCCTTTATAGAATGTAGGAATTTCTCCAATAACTACTGGCTCTGGTCCCCATGCTCTTAAGTAACAAGGGACTTCTACCATTGCATCCTTTGGAAGTGTTGGTATACATCCATTATTTTCAACTATAACTAGGTATCTTCTACCTTTGTTATAAGCTATTGATGAAGCTACATCCACTATAAAATCTCCAAAGGCATTAAATAGATCTAAATTAACTTCATGCTCTCCATTGCTTTCCTTTATTAATCTAGCTTGTTCAAACATGTCTTTTTCTCTTCCATCCATAACCATGTTTGCTCTAGTATAGTTCTTATCAGACTTTTTAACTACTTCTTTTGGATATAAGTAATATTGTAAATAAGTATTTGGTAAATACTCTGGAAAGTCTTGTAATATCTCTCTAAAATTGCTCCAAGTCTTCTTCCAATCAGGATCTGAATGGTGCTTGTCATGAGATGCAGCAAGCCCACTTTCTAAAATTTTATCTCTTAATTCTGGTAATCTATCTACACCAGCTTTATCAAATAACTTTGTCCACCATCCAAAATGGTTTAATCCAAAATAAACTGGATCTAAATCATCATAGTTATCAAGTCCTAACATTTTTGCAAATGATAATTGTATTGCAACAGGCATGTCACAAATATTTAGAATCTTATCATTGTTATATTTTCTCCTAGTTGCTTCAGCTACTATAGCTGCTGGATTACTATAATTTATTATCCATGCATTTTTATTGTATTTTCTTACGTTATCAACCATTTCAAATACAGCTGGGATACTTCTTAACCCATATGCAAACCCTCCTGGTCCACATGTTTCTTGACCAACTACATCAAATTGTAAAGAGATTTTCTCATCTTTTTCTCTCATCTTAAGACCACCTTGTCTTATTTGAGCAAATACAAAATCAACATCGCTATATGCTTCTTCAGGGTCAGTTGTAACTACATACTCAACACCACTTCTTAATCCTTTAGTTAACTCTTTACATATAGCATCAACTATTTCTAATCTTTCTTGACTTATATCATATAAAACTAATTTTCTTAATGGAAATTCATCTTGTTTTTCTACTAAACTTTTAATTATACCAGGAGAGTGAGAGCTTCCTCCCCCTACTATTACAACGCTTAATTCCTTCATATTAAACATTCTCCTTTCAAATAATTACTATTTAAATTCTGGCCAATACTCTTTATTAGCTTCTATTAATTCATCTAAAACTTTTCTTGCCTTATGTGCATCAACTATTGTTCTATTTAACGTTAGTGCTTGAAGTGCCTTTTCATAAGAACCTTCATAATAAGCATCTACTGTCAATTTTTCATAAGCTAATTGAGCTTCCATTAATCCTTTATAGAAAGTTCCTATTTTTCCTACTCCAAGAGGTCTTGGGCCATTAGCTGTTAATACTGCTGCAACCTCTACCATTGCATCATCTTGTATATTTGAAATAACACCATTGTTTTCAATTATAACTATAAAGATTTTTCCTTGATTATATGCAATAGATTCAGCTACTTGAATCATAAACTCACTATGAGCATCATTATGAACCATATGACAATCCTTAGTGCTTCCTGCTTCTGCAATTCTTCTACACTCTTCAAATACTCTTTTTTCTCTTCCATCCATAACTTCATTTGCTCTTGTATATTCTGGATTTAGCTTTTTAGCTTTATAATCTGGATATAAGTAATATTGAAGGTATGTGTTTGGAAGATAATCTGAGAAGTCATCACACATATCCTTAACCATTCCATAAGTATCTAACCATGATTTATCCCTTTGCTCTGCATCTACTGGAATAAATCCTCTTTCCTTAATTAATGCTTTTAACTCTGGAACTAAATCGACACCATTTTCATCAAATAAGTTAGTAAACCATCCAAAGTGATTTAATCCAAAGTATACTGGTTCAAACTTACTTGAATCTCTTCCTAATAATCTTCCATAAGATCTTAAAAGATTTACTGGTTGATCACATATATTTAAAATCTTTTTATCATTTGGGAATTCTCTTCTTAAAGCTTCAGCTACTATAGCTGCTGGATTAGTATAATTTAATATCCATGCATCTTTAGAATATCTTCTTATATCATTTACAGTCTTAATCATATCTCTAGTAGATCTAAGACCATAAGCAAATCCACCAGCACCACAAGTTTCTTGCCCTATTAATCCCATACTTAGTGGAATCTTTTCATCCTTTTCTCTCATCTCATATCCACCAGTTCTCATTTGCATAAATACAAAATCAACATCGTTATATGCCTCTTCTACCTTAGTTGTATATTTAAAATCTAATTCTGGGTATTCTTCACTAAATAATACCTTTGCAAATTCTCCAATTACAGCTTGTCTATCTTCGTTTATATCAAATAATACTAATTTATTAAGTGGAAATCTTTCTTTTAATTTGCATAATGTTTGCAATAATCCTGGTGTCCAGGTACTGCCTCCTCCGACTAATGTTACGTTAAACTTCTTCATAAAAAACATCTCCTTAAAACTAATTATTGTTACTGGTTGTCTCTACGGGTATAATTATATTTACTTAAATAATAATTTGAAATAGTTTTCAAAGCTTTCTCAATTTTATTCACACTTTGAAATTTTTTCATATTATGAAACTTTTTTCACGTTGAGACAACGACTGATCTCAGGAGGATTTTATATGGATTTTTATAACACTATAAGCATAAATACAGATAAGTTAAACAAAAATGAAACTATGGTACTAAACTTTTGCTTAAAAAACCCTACTCAAGTTAAAAAAATGAAAATAAACGATTTGGCAGAAAGTACTTATACCTCTCCTGCATCTATCGTTAGATTCTGTAAAAAGCTAGGCTTCTCTGGATTTGCAGAATTCAAAGCTTCTTTATCTTTAAATGACAAGCTATCTAACGATAATACAAACTATGATGCAGATATTGATTCCCCAAATCTATTTAAAGATATAACTAAATCAATTGAGCTTATAAATGAGAAATTAATAGATGATGTGATAGAAATCTTACATAAAGCAAATAGAATAGAATTTTTTGGTGAAGGTTCATCTAGATTTGTTTGTTCTGAAGTAGCTAAAAAATTTAGAACTATAGGCAAAACTGCCTTTAACTATGATGATAACAGTATGATGTATATCTCAGCTTCATCACTAACAGAAAATGACGTTATATTTGCAATATCAATGTCTGGAGAGACTACACAGATATTAAAAGCGCTAAACATAGCAAAAGGGAAAGGAACTAAAATTATCTCTCTTACTGATATAGGTAATAATACTCAAGCAAAATTATCTGATAAATCATTATTTATTACCTCAACATCATTTAGTAGAGATAGTATTAACATTCGTTCTAGAGTTCAAGCATTGATAATTGCTGAATATGTATTCTATAGATACCTTGAAAGGTATATAGAATAAAATACGGAGTATTTTGAATTTAATATTGCTTACAAACATAAAAAATAAAGGTATGACTCCACGCGTCATACCTTTATATAATAATTCTTATTATTTAATATTTTAAAAATTTTATTTAGCTTTTTATTATAAATTTTCTAAAATAATTAACTAAGTGGAACATAGCAACAACAACTACTTTTCTTTGAATTGTTCCATAAATGATCCTCTACTTTACAAGGGTTATTATGGGTATGTGATATTCCTCCATCACCTTTCCCTGATGCATTGCACCCCTTATTAAAATGCTCAATATCTAAAGCATGGCAAAAGTGTGATGCTGAATCTATAAGCTCTATCCCTGTTTCCTCACACTCAGTTCTTCTTACTCCTAATTCCATAATCTCTGGATTTACCCATTTTTTCATCCTTTATTCACCTCTTATATTTATTACTTTTATTTTATAATAGTTTTGAATTTATATATTAATCTATTATATAATCTTCAATTTGAAAACTTAGCTACTACTGCATATCCATCTTTATTAGCTCCACCTGTTACATAATATCTTCCACATCTTAGCCACGCATGTGCCAACATATTGTTATTCTTATCTTTTTTTACACCTAGGTAAAGTGTTGTAGATATTTCTTTTTCTTTTAATAACTTTTGAGCAGCGAGTGCTTGTACCAGGCATTTACTTTCCCATGGCGTATGTCTTGAAACTATACTTACAATCTCTGATACATTTCTAGCTTCCCTATAAGTATTTATATCTACTTCTTCAGACGATTCTTCCTTTACCTTACCCATACGCTTTCTAAGCTTATTAAATGGTACAAATAAAATAAATGCCCTAGCACCCCCCGTATAAATAAAGGTCTTGACATATTTAATTTTCAGCCCATTATCTAGCTCTATAAATGTCCTACATTTCTTTAATAATATTTTTACTTTACTCATATGTTTTCCCCATATATTTTTTAATTTTATATGTAGAAAATCACCGCTACTAACAACGTTGATTCCATTATTTTAATATTAACTTACCTTTATTAAATCAGCTGCATTTAAGCTTTTTAAGAATTCTAAAACCTTGTCAGTACACGTTTGTTCATCCACATCATATTCTTCACGTAGCTTTTCAACTATTCCTTTAACGTGTATTGGAGCTTCGATAATTTCCCATATTCTACTTCCCACTTCATTCATCATAAAATATTGACCTTTATCTAGGTTCATCATTACCTTTTCTCCATCAAGGTCTGTATCATCAATATCAAGATTTTTACTCACTTTAGTTTTTAATTCTATTTCCTTTACTAACTTAAAATTCATATCTAATCCATCCTCTCAAATTCATTAAATTACTTTTTCTTCTATATTAATAAAAGTATCTTCAATAATATTTATTTGCTCATTTACTGTAAAACCTTCTTTAGGTCTTGTAAGCTTATAGCATGTTATATACTTTGCAATATCTATGCATTTTTTAACAAGTGCAGGAGACATGCCTCCCATAAAACCTAAAAACTCTTGCCTATATACATTTTTCATAATCAAGTTTAACTTTTCATGACCTTTTACTACTTCAATGGTTACTCTGTCTACATCTCCTACAGTCAACTTAACTATTGATGTTAACTGAGCAGGTCTATCATAAAAACTATCAAAAGCTGGAACTATATATTTTACCTTACCTTCTCCAACTATTGTTGATAATCCTTCTCTTTCATATCCAAGAGTATCCATAGCATCATCACATAACTTTTGATATGGAAAACCAGGATAGACATAAGGTACTTTATCAAAATAAGTTGCTGCTACATCATCAGAAATAAAATGATGTCCTTTATTTCTTAAAGCTGTAGTTAAAGTTGATTTACCTGCACCTCTATCCCCTGTAAATATTACAGCATTGCCATCAATATTTATAACTCCTCCATGAATTGCAACCTGCTCTCTTTGAAGCATTATCAATCCTAAACAACTACACATTAAATAAACTCTAAGTAATGTTTCATCTGGATCGTCACAAGGTTCAACTAATACGTTTTTACCATCAGTTATGTAATAGGTAGCAATATTATCTATATGAAACCATACTTTGCTCTTAGAATAAGAACCTCGGCTTCCCTCAGATATCATCTCCTTAATCCCCTTAGGCACTTGTCCCAAAACAATACCTATGTCATTATTTTCATTTTCACTTTTCATAAACTCTTTTATTTCAATATCTGATTTAACCTTTAATCCGTAAACTATATAATTGTACATAGTATCCCTCACTTAAATTAAATATATCTTTGTTATATATATCATTTTTCAAATATCAATATGCCACTCAAAGCAGTATATTGATATTTAATTCAATCAAATTTTAAGAGAACGTTGGTATTAGATTACCATCCTCCGACCCTGCTATTGTGGTGCTGGTTTAACTACTAGTTGATCTGGACATTGATTTCCTGGTTTATGATGATGTCCACCTCGTGTTTCTTTTCTTCTATTTCAACTGCTAATACTTATCCATCTTCGCAATAACAAGTTTATTCTTCAGTATTATTTAGTTTTTAGTCGTTTAATTCTGAATTATTCCAATTCTTTTTCATCTTAAATTTTTTCACTTTCTAATCTTATTTTCTTTCAATACATTTAGTATATTTTTCTAATTACATATACATATTTCGTAGGTTATATAAATTAACATTGCAATTTTGATTGCTCTTTAAACAAAAATTACTTTAAATATATAAAAATTATTTTGTTAATTCTACTCTTTACCATTTAAATTTTTCTAATAACAATATTTAGCATATTCAAACGCAAAGAATAATGCCTGTCAATGTATTGTTGACAGGCTAAACTTTAAATAATTAACCTTAAATTTATAATTTCAAATCAATTATGATAGATTTGGTGGGCAATCCTTAACTGGAGGACATGGCCAGCACATACCCTTTTTACCATAATTAGGATGCTCACATCCATGTAAAGCAACATTCCAATGAGTACATCCTAATTTACCATCTCCCCAAACATATTCTGGAAATAAAGTAAGAGGTGCTTTCTCAGCGGCTTGTGCTTCATTTTCGTAAAGGCATCCTTCACTGTTAGTACATCCTACTGCTAAATTCTTTAATTCTGGATTATTCCAATTCTTTTTCATTATTATTCTCTCCTATCTATAAACAAAATTTCTTTTTAAACCCACCCAATACTCTAATTTTGGTACCGTAAAGTAATTAGCAAGTTTCAATTCCGTTGATCAATCGGTATTTATATTTTACCATAATTTGTAAACTTTTCATTGTGTTTTCATAACCAAAATTACTTTTAATTTCTACATGTATTTATACTCATTTATTACTTATTGCTTTTAAGTCTTAATTATTTTTTATGATTTTTAAATATAATTAATTCTTTTATTAAAGTTGCTTATATATATCCTTTTAGCCAATATCCCATAAGCTTTAAATACTCACTTATCACAATCAAAATACTATTTCCACTTGTCCACCATTTTGTTGTAAATTTTTCTTCTGTTGAGTGTGCTACCATTACTTCAACCTTTTTTCCGTCTACTAATGTATTTTCTAAAACTTTCTTCATAGCTAATTTTGATCTTCTTGAGTGGTATTCTGAAGTAACTACTATTATTGATTTAAAGTTACTTTCTTCTATTATGTCTTTAGTAAACTCTGCATTTTCATGTGTTGTTGCTGCTTTATCATCTATTAGTATGTTTTCTTCTGGAACCTCTAGCTTCATAGCATAATTTTTCATTAATTCTGCCATAGTTACATCATCATAAACTATTCCACCTGATAATATTAAATAGTCTCCTAATCCCTCTTTTAAAAGTTCTACTCCCTTTTCTGTCCTTGGTCCATTATCTCCACTGAATACTACTATTGCATCTGCTTTATTTAGTTCATCATTTACTATAAGAAAGCTTCCTAAATTAGCTCCTATTCTAACTATTATTAAAATTATTATTGCAATTATAATTAATTTCTTATTTTTATAAAAATTCATAATTTATCCTCCAAATATTCACCTAGTCATTAGAGTAATTTCATTGTTTATACATAACCTACCTTTAAAATTATTTATAATAAAAGCTACGAAAAATCGTAGCTCTCTCTTAATAAATTTATACTCTTTTAACCTCAATATTCATAGTATTGGTCATTGCGAAGCAATATATTGAACTGGACTTAGTCCACTTTTGCTCTGTGAATACTTATTCACACCTATAGTTCCATCCATTCTAATAGTTTTTCTCTAGTTACTGGAGCATTTAATTCATTTATCCATTCCTTTATTTTGTTCACTATCTTAATAATATAGCTAATTATTATATTCTCTTTACTATCTATTTCTTGTTTTGAATACAGCATTGCTGCTATTTCTTCTTGGCTTTCTATAGCCTCTTTATTAAAGCTATCATTAAATATTTCATTAGTTAACGCTTCAATATATTTTTTATTATTTACTTTTCTGACTTCAAAATCTTTAGGGATTGCTACGTTAAATAGCTTTTCACATAATATAAATGTTATTAAGCTAACTTTCTCTGCTCCATACATACCGGCTTTCATTAAGAAGCTATCCCAATTTACTAAATCTCTTTTACTTTCTATCAGCATAGCTAAATCACATAATTCTCTAAAGTCATTTGTTCCAGTCTTTATATGGTGTGCTATATTAATACACAATCTTAAAGCAAGATCCTCATAATTTAAAGCTAATACCTCTGTTTCTCGTAAATTTAATTTTATAGCTCTTTTCCAAACTGTTCTTTCGTATATTATCAACTCTTTGTTTTCATCGTCTTTATTACATAAATGATAATAAATTATTAGTTTGTCTTCATTATCATCTATAAAAGTAACTTTATACTCATCTTTATTTTCTTCTAAAATTTTATATTTTAACTTACTTAACAAAGCTTTAATATTATCAACATCATCTTCTTGAATTAGAAGCTCTATGTTATTAACTTCTCTCATTTCTGAAGAATTATATAACTCCTTAGTTGCTAAGCTACCTAATAGAATAAATTGAATTTCTTCTTTGTTAAACTCTTTTGCTACGTTATCTAAATTTTCTATATTTCTTTTTTGTTCTTCCTTTATTTGATTCACTCTACCTTTTAATATATTTACTGTTTCTTGTGATACAACTGTTGCTAAATCATTGCTTAATATATTCTCGTATACTATTCCTTCTACTTTATATTTTGATATTAATTCTAATACCTCTTCCCATTTAATATCTGTATATATACTAGGCTTTTCTTCTTTAAGTGAATCTGAAAGTATTTTTACAAATTGATTTTGTATATCTTCCATACATTAAACCTCTCATTCACTAACTTTTTATAGTTCTAATTCTTTTAATAATTTATTTCTCTTATTTGCAACAGACACAGTTGATGTAGCCACCTTCATTTTGCTTCCAAAACTATAATCCTTATTTAAAACACCTTCTATTAAGTGGTGTATCCAAGCTATTGGAGCTAGAATTATAAACTTCTTTGCATAATTATATTTATCACTCATTTGGCTTATTGGTGGAAATAGTAATTTAATAAATTTCTTTATAATACTTGAGCTACCATCAGCAGCACCTTCCCCCTGATCAAAAGCAAATTCATTAGCAAACACTCTATCCTTATCTTTTTTTCCATGTACGCCACTAGCAAATATATCTTCTATTAATTGATTTATATACTTATCCTTTAATTTCTTTTCCTTTTTAATAACCTCTGGAATCTCCATATCAAATAGTTTATTACATATAGCAAATATAGCTATACTAAATTTATATACTCCAGACTCTTTAGTTTTACTAACAAAACTTGTCCAATCTATTTCACTACCTTTTTTCTCAACAAGAACAACAAGATCTGTTAATTGTCTAACTCCAAATCCACTATAAGCAAGATGAACTGCCATATGTGTACATAAATGTACTGCTAAATCCTCTAATGAAAGTGATAATGCTTTTACTCCACCAACTTCAACTTCCATAGTGTTATCCCATAACCTGTCTTCAAAAGATTTATCTCCTTTAAAGAATCTATCATTTATTAAGGTCCAATGAACTTCAAACACAGTACTTCCTTTGTAGAAAACTATATGAGCTCCATGATCATCCTTCTCCTTAATCTGATTAAATCCTAATGAAATCATAAGTGCACTTACTTTTTCTAAATCATTTTCATGAACCAATACATCAGCATCACACATAGTCCTAAGATCAGGTATTGGATAATAATCTCTAACTACTAATCCTTTTAAAACTATTATCGGAATTCCTGCATTATTAAACTTCTCTAAAATAGAAGCAACATTTTTAATATGAGATGATTGTGTAATGCTAGATTTAAACACTTTTTTCTTTAATGTATTTAAAGTAATTTCATCCATTATATTTAAAGCTTCTGATCTATTTATACTTGAATAAATAAGAGGAGTTACCTTATGAGCTTCTGCTTCTTCTATTACATCATTCCAATTTATCTTTTCATCACTTTTAAACTTAACATTCTTCTTTCTAATTGCCGCACTTAACATGTATATGATTTGTTTCTGTGTATTATCCATACTTTTCCCCCATGTAATACATAATTCTTACTTGCATATTATACCATTATTTTTATTTATTTACATTATTTTCAATTAGTCATTATTCTACATTTTATGGGTATTTTTTAGCCCTCCCAGTCTACTTTTAAGCATTCTAAAGACAAAAAAAGATCATATCTGCTCACTAAGTCCAGATATAACCTTAGGTTAGTAATTATTTATTTTCATAATGTAGTTTCCCAATTTTATTTATTGGTAGGGGCTTTAGAAGTTGCTTATTCTTGAATATTTTCCATCCCATCTTAGGGCACATGTTCCTCTTTCCCCATGTCTATTTTTCATTATAATAGCATTTATACAATTAGGATTTTTATCTGCATCCATTGAGTAATAGTCAATTTTATTCTTTTTAAACATAAAATCTCTATAGGCTCTATCATCAAATTTAAACTCTCTATATAATCCAATTACTTGATCGCTATCTTGTTCAATTCTAGCACTGTCCTGAATATCACTGGCAGATATCTTATCTACAGGAATATCTCCACATTTTTTATCTATAGACCTATTAGCTTGAGCTACTAATACTACACAAATATCTTCTTCTAAAGCCAATTCCTTAAGTTTTCCACTAATCTTACCAAGCTTATTTGTCATTAATTCTTTTTCAGCATAATCTATATATTTATTAATGTAATCAACAAAAACTATATCTAAAGAATTTTGAAGCTTATAAGCTTTTATTTCATGAATAAACTTATCTAAATCAGTTTCCGTAGATACATAAAAGTTACTAGATAAAAGTTTATTCATATATGTGCATATCTTGTCCTTATCCTCATTACAAATTCTATTATCTCCTATAGATTTAGTATCTATAGATAAACTACTTGCAGCCATCTTATTAAGTACTTGTTCAACGCTCATTTCGGCACTTCCATAAAAAACATTTGCACCACTTAGAGCCATATTACCTGCCACTTGCAAGGCAAAAGTACTTTTTCCTACTCCACTTCTTGCGAAGACTGTTATTAACCTTTTCTTTTGAAAATTTCCAAGATATTTATCAATATATAATAATCCACTACTAAGCCCCTTATCTCTATCATCACTATAAAGTAGCTTCATATATTTCTCATACTGATTAACTATTCCAATCTCCTTTTTCACTTCACATTTGTGAATATACATCTTAGCATTTTCAAGTTCCTCTTCGATCTCTTCTAAAGTTAATCCATTACTAATTTTATTGCACATATTTAAATAAATACTTCGTTTGTATCCTCTAACTAATAAATCAAGCTTTGTATAAAATCCTGTATTATTTAAGTTACAAGTATATATTGATGATATATACGCTGAGCCATCCATATCACTTAAATTTCTCTTTTGATATTCTAGAAAATTAATAAGATCCACTTCCATCTTTCTATCAACCATATCTGATATAGCAACATATATTTTCATATGTGGAATGTATTGAAACATATACGGCTTTATACTCTCCCTTGCCATAATTATAAGTTCATTGTTATTAAATATAGCCCCTAAAACCTCTTGTTCTAAAGTAATTTGGTTATTATCTAACATATTTTCTTACCCTCTTCTCTTCTACCACCTATTATTCCATTTATTTAATTATTATATATTTATATAATCTTCATAATTCATACCACACTTTTCATACTGATTATCTATAGTTTCATACTGCTTTTTATACTTTAACCATATATCGCCACTATCAAGAAACCTGCTAATACCATTTTGTCTTAATAAAAAGCTATCTAAATTCCACTCATGATTATAATAATAATTACTCTGTAAAACCTTGCTGTAGTTTTCAATTCCCTTTTTTATCTTTTCAACCCCATAAACAGTAACAGCTTTACGAATATCGTCAATTACTTTGTTACTTATTTCATCTACTCTATTTATATTTTTACTGTTCCAAAAATCAACAATCTCTTTATATACCCATATGTTTGTATTGTTATTTATTTTATTATATATATTATTTTTATTATTAATATTATATATATGGTTGGAAGTTGTAGTTCCATTTTTGTCATCATAATTCTGTGTTATTATTCCGAATTTAGAACTTGCATCATAATTAAATGTTCTATTTATGTTACTACTATTATTTTCTATAATTCTATTTTCAGAATATCTATTTAAATCTGAAGTTCTATTTATGTTACCTTCAACTTTTCCTAATGTTTCATTATTAGAATTATTATCAAGAGCTAATGTTTCATTTTCATATAAACTCCCCTTAGTTAAAGTTCTATTTTTAGAACTATAATTTTCATCCTTTTCTCTATATCCAAGCTCAGTTATAAGATAGTTTTTTATAAATCTATACTCATTTTCCTTTCTTCCGCATCTCTTCCAATCTATATATCCTTTTTCTTTTAAGCTTTTTAATATGTTGGATATCTTAGCTCTTCTTGTAGTACTTGAATATTCCATAAGAGTTTCATATCCTACAGTCACTATATTATCCCCATATTTATCTAAATTTTTTAAAGAAATAAGAATAAATTTTTCTTCCAAAGAAAGGATTTTATCATTTAATATCGAATTAATTATATTAGAGTAGTTCATTTTTAATTACACCTCATTTCATAAATTCTCCGCTTACTCATGTTCGTTGTTCGTTCTTTGTTCGATATATTCATATATTATCATAGCTTACATAACTTGTAAATAGTTCTCTTCTAAAAATGTTAAAAATTTCTACAAATTGTTTTTCCACTCACTTATTCTCATAAATAATATTTTTTATTACTCAATTGTTATACTCACTCAACATTTATATTGAGATTACATATCATATAGTAATATGAACAAAGGAGGATAAAATAATGGCTTTATATATTGTTACAAGTCTCTTTTCATTAGTTATGGAAGAACCTAAGCTTTTATCAAAGCCCCTAGGAATATTAATAAAAAATGACATAATCGAAGTACTTAAGTTTTATAATAATTGGGCTTATTTCAAATACGAAGATCAAGATGCCTACACTCATTCATATAATCTAGCAGAACTAACTAAAGAAAAAGATAAAGAATCATATAAAAATAATAAAGATGATGAACTTTCTGATTTAATTCCTTCAATGATATCTAATGATAATAAAAAAGATTAAAATAAAAAACACTGCAATTTATTTGCAATGTTTTTCATTTCCAATTAATTTTATTCTTTTTAATGCATTCTTTCTCTATTAACCATTAATTATCCTAACCTAATAAATAAGTCTACCGCTTTTAAGATAAGTTGTCCTATCTAATCAACATATTATATCCTTTATTGCTTAAATCTTCACTACTTCTTTTCTTTCCTAATAAAAATGTCATTTTATTATTTATAAACTCTATAATTAAATATTCAATTAAAATTACTAATATAGTCAAGAATATACCGCTTAAAAAGCCTGATACTTTATAATTAAATATCGTACAAATAATTTGCATAAGTATTTGATGAGTGGCCATAATTATTAGAGAATTCTTTCCCCAATAATATAACAGTTTATTTTCTCCTAAATTTTTAAAGAATAAAATTGTAGATATTGATCCTAATATAGAGCACATTACATAAATACCTATATTCCCAAACTGTAAACTCCATAAATCTATATTAACATTAAATTGTGATATAACTATATTTAAAACTATTAACATTACTACACTTTTATACGATAATTTAATATTTTTTATGAAATTGAATAAATAATATCCAAATGCTACAAAACCAGTTGCAATAAATGCTCTTGCAACGACTAACATTATAACGTTGTAATTAGTATAATTTATTAGAAATCCACAAGATAATATAATCAAAGTTACAATTGCTGATTTATAGCTATTTTTTATATATCTACTTAAAATAAAAAATATTATTTCTGAAATAAAAAGTGCTGGTAAAAACCATAACGCATATATACTTTGCCCTATCCCTACATATAAAATATTCATTAATAAATCATCTATAACAAATCCATTTATAATGAATATTAAGATTGCATTTAATATACTAAAGTAAATATACGGAATTATTAATCCATTTATTCTTTTCCCAATAAATTCTTTTAATGATATATTCCTACAATCATTGTACTTTAATAAGCAACCAGAAATTATAAAAAACAATGGCATATGAAAGGAGCTTATCCATCTCTCAAACCTACTCCCATTAAATATATGTCCTAATATAACAAGAATTATCGCAAAACCTTTTGTAATATCTAAATAATTCAGCCTTTGTTTCTTATTGTAATTTTCTCCATTCATCATACCCTTATTTCCTTAAATTAATATATAACTATATCTATAAATTTTATATTATAAATATCTATTCTAATAATCCTAACCTATATCTTAAACTTACACATATCCTATCAAATATTCTTTCGTACATTGTGATAAAACCATAATATATTCTTTCAATTAGATTAGGAATAACAATTTCAACTTCATCAAAAATCAATTCATTATCATTCATTTCAACTCTAATTTTATATTCACCTGGTTTTACTCCTTCAGCAATTTTTAATGTGTTATCTTGTATACTTATATTTTCATCTCCTTTAATAATAGATATATTGCAATCGTCTAGCGATATCTTATTCTGAGTATTCGGATATGAATATATATTTATAGGAATTGTTTCTCCATCTGATACCATATATCTATATAAAAAATTTTCCTCTTCATCATCAACTATAAGTTTTATATATTGAATATCATCACCTCTATCAGTATCAAATACTTCTAACTCACAAAGTCCAGGATTATCTCCCTCATATTCAAGAATTTTAAATTCTATATATTCAATATTGCTCTTTTTAGGAAAATCAATTATTGTTTCTGAACCATTAATCATTAAATCTTTAACATATATTTCACTTCCATCGCTAAATCTTAAAACTCCTTTGGTTATATTATCATTTAAGCTTGGGTTGTCATATATAGAAATGGAATATATATCGCTTGGATTACCCAAGGTAATATTTAGGCTCTTTTCTAAATCATTATCTTCTTGGGTCCATACACAATTATTAAAAACTACCTCATACTCTGATATATCAGTTGAATCTATCAACTTAAAATCATTTATATAATTTGAATTACCTGAAGATGCTTTTATTTCGGAATTATAAGTAATACTATTAGTATTACGTTCCCAAAACACTTGATCTGAGTTAGCTATTTTGGTAGTTTTTAAATTGGCATTTTGAGATTTATGCTTACTTAATGCTTCATATAATAAATTGCTTCGTTTTGTATAACTTAGCATCTCATTAGGAACTAAAAATCTAACTCTGTCTTTCCAATTATAATTAGGAGTATCTAATTCATAATCTTCATTAATAATATCATTTTTATTTGGAATCGCTGTTGATTTTAAATTTATAGAGTAAAAATCATTTATAGCAAACCATGCTGTATTATATGCAAATCCTTTAAACACCTTAGGCTCGTAATCCTCATATTCTTTTAGTATTTCACCAATTACTTCTTCAAACAACAACGATGTTGCTCTATGGTCTATGTGCAAGTCAAAATCTACTGAAAATATAATATCAGGTGAATAATGTAATATAACATCTCTTATATCACTTTTATAATTCTTCCTTGTGTATAATGATTGATTTCCTGATACCATTTCTCTAAATGTCTGTATTTCATCAGTTCCATATGATTTTAAATTTCCTATACCAGACGTAATAATCTCATTATCTGGTGCATGATATATGTGATTATATTCAGTATTCCACTTATCTCCATATCCTAAAAACACTACATTTTCTGGTTTCACTCCCAACTTTCCTACGGCATTAATAGCCTCATTGATTCTTATTTCACCTAATCCGTAATAATCTCCATTTGTTGTAAATACTACTGTTACTTCTGAACCTCCATCAACATAATTTTTAATTGTTGCACCTGCTACATTAATCTCATCATCTTGATGTGGAACTATTATCATGACATTTTTATTTTTATAAAATTCAGTTGAATATATACTATTGTTAAAGTTATTTCCATAGCTGTTCATATATAAAAATGGATATGGCATAAAGATTAGTAGAATAAATATTATCATTATACTTATAATGACCTTTATTCTTTTAATTATCTTATTACTTTTAATCGCCTTCTTCCTATTTAATTCTGTATTGATCATGTTATCTATCCCTTTCTTATTGATACTTAAAAGATATTTATATCAAATTAATTTGGCAAAATTATTGTTGTATCAATTGAACTTGTATCAAAATTATTGTTTTCAAAATTACTTGTCCCATAAACATTTGTAAAGAAATTTATCTCTTCACTTTTTTCTTTATAACTATCATTAAATTTAACTTTACAATTTTTCATCATAAAATCACCATAATTTACCCCAACAAACGGTGTGGCTGCTAAATCAAGATCACATTCATTAAATGTAGCCTCTACCCCTTGTGATTCAATAAAGGAAATATCTGTTTCATACTCTGTTTTTATCTCACAATTATTTAATGTATACTTACCACTCCAAGTTTTGCAAAATGTCTTATCATTATTATATATTTTACAATTAGCTAATACTGTATCTGATACTGTAGGATTACCTGATAAGAATTCACAGTTTTCCATAGTAAAATTGGTGTAATATCGTGACATAGTATTATCTCCGTTATTTTCTCCACCAACTATACAGTTTATTAATTTTTCATCCTTATATTCATAATCTAATAAACTATATCTTACTGTTGAATCTTCATATATATTATTATGAGCATTAGCCCCTATAACCATAATGCTATCTTTCACAGTGTTATTTCTAAACTCAGAATTGTCTAGAGATGTAGTTCCATTCCCTCCTGGAGCATTATACCCATTTATTATATTGTCATATATTTTAAAATATCCATCTGTATTATCCATATTTAGTGAAAAAACTACTCCCTTAAAGGTTTTATCTAACCACTCTTCATCCTTATAATTAAAATTATTGTTATGAATCTTCATATTATATCCAAATGTCGATCCTATTCCACCAGTAAAGTTCGAATTTTTAATTTCTATATCAATTCCATTATAATTAATAATGTCCCATTTCTTATTATCATAAAAATTACTGTCTTCTATTAAAACATTTTTTACATAATCATAATGCTCTATATCTATTCCACTTTGTGGATCAACTCCATTTATCTTACCAATGTTACAACCTTGTATTAAATAATTTTCTCCAGTAGCTACAAGTGAAATTCCCTGTCTTCTTGCATTTTCTAGAGTACAATCAATAATTTTAACATTATCAACAGTAACTTCTAAAGGTGGTGCTGAGGTTCCTATGCAATCTCCAGTTGTGTCTTTAATAGTTACATTCCTTATTTCTATATTATTAGAATCAGTTATAGTAATTCCTGTACCAAATTCATGAGTTGGATATATATCCTCTGTCGTTATATAATAAACTGCATCTAATCTTTTTTCATCTTTAAATGCTACCTTAATTTTTTTTGTTCCTGGAAGTAATTGAGTTCTAGATAAAAAACCATTTCCACCAGTAGCTATACCAATATAATTTTCGTCTTCATCATAACAATAAATATATCTAACCCCACCATCAACAGTATTCTTAGTTGTATTCTCTAATACGGATAATACAAATTTTTCTGGCAACTTATCTCCATTAAAATTATCTATAAAATCTTTAGTTCTAACTTTAGTATCATCATCAATTGGTAGTCCTGTATTATCATCAAAAGCCCCTGATTCTAATTCATCTCCGATCCTATTTATTGTCATACCATAATTATGATCATACCTATCACCTAATATAGTTCCTCCGATTACTTTACTATTATTACAATTACTTATAGTAAAAATTGAATAATAAGGGTCATCTGTAGGTATCATTTCTAACACTACTCCAGTCATTACAAGTTCCATATCACTCTGCATAACAATTCCCTGTCTGTTGTGAGTCCACTCATTTTCACCATCTGATAAAACTATTGGACTTACAACTGAAGTATCAATTGAATAATGTCCATCTGGTAATTTAACTGTTTTATATCCTTCATTTTTAGCATATTCTAAAGCTTTATTAATACCTTCTGTTGTATCTTTTGCATTAGTATTATCATTACTTATTTTGAACTTATCTAATTCAATAACATAGTCTATATCTTCTGCACGTATTTTGTTAAAAACGCTTGAAAATATACTAGTAGCAACTATACCTCCCAATAAAACATATAAAACAAATTTATTATTACACTTCATAAATCCCCCTAGCTACTAAACCTTTCTCATAAATTAATAAAAAAGCCATTCAAAATTTCTTTTGATATAGCTCTTTAAATTTTTTATTACTTTATACCAATTTTCCATTTAATTTGTTAACCTATACGTTTAATGTAACATATCTCTAAATAACCCCCTCCATTCATTAGCTATATTCTCTATATGAAATCTTCTTATATTTTTTTTTGCTTCTGCTCCATATCTTTTTCGTATATCCATATTTTCAATTAATAGGTCTAATACTTCAGCAAATCTATCTATATTATCCTTTTCTATAAGTATTCCATCCTGATTATTCAATATTATTTCTTTCGGTCCAGATGTTCCAAAGCTAATAGCTGGTAATCCACATTCCATTGCTTCTATTAGCACTAAAGAAAATGCCTCACTCCTAGACGGTAATACATATATAGATGATTCTAGAAGTTCATATTTTATTTTATTAGTAAATGGATGAATTTTTATTTTATTATTCAATCCATATTTATTAATTTTATCCTTCAAAAACCTCTTTTCTTCACCTTCACCAAATATGTCTAAAGTCCATTCATTATGTTTTTCTGAAATAATCTTAAATATGTCTATAATTCTATCAAACCCTTTTTCTTGTGATAACCTTCCTACTGTTATAATTTTTTTGTTTTCACAAGAAGAACTTTTTTTACTTTTAAAGGATATTGCATTATTTATTACCTTAACATTTTTTAAATATCGTCCATATAACTCTTTCTGCTCATTAGTCAATACTATAAATTTATCTAATTTTTTATAATAAATTGAACGTAGTATTCTAGTCAATTTACCTGCCTGATAATATTCCGAGTGTTCACTTGCAATAATTTTCCCATTGATATTTTTCTTATTTATTATAGAAATCATATTTGTCACAAAATGAGTTGATATAATAAAATCGTATATTGAGTGTTGAAAAAAATCTTGTAGTAACTTTGCATATTTATATGAATTAAATAATTGACTAAATCTATTATTTTCTGATAAAAGATTTAAATCTAAATAAACTCTTTTTATTTTTTTGTCTAATTTAGTATTGTAATTTACTTT
>OGIX01000450.1_pt1 | contig 30155 bp, 30 predicted proteins | sample 1571901 | NCBI WGS metagenome assembly OGIX01 (sample SAMEA2582102, study PRJEB24529) | metagenome | biome: Human gut stool | place: China | collected 2011
AGCTAAAAAATTTATACATATAGAGTACTACATTTTTAGATTTGATGATTTAGGAAAAGCTTTAATAAATGAATTAAAGTTAAAAGTTGAAGAAGGTGTAGAAGTAAGATTTTTAGTTGATGGAATGGGATCTAAAAGCCTTAAGAAAAAAGAAATAAGGTATATTGAAAGTATAGGAATAAAGTTTTCAGTATTTTTCCCTGGGATTTTACCCCACATAAATACTCGTATAAACTATAGAAACCATAGAAAGATAGTTGTAATAGATGGTGAAATAGGTTATGTTGGTGGTTTCAATGTAGGAAATGAGTATGTAAATAGAGGAAAGCAGTTTGAGTTTTGGAGAGATACCCATATAAGAGTCCAAGGTGAGGCTGTAAATGAATTAAATAAGAGATTCCTCTTAGATTGGGATTATGCAGCAGAAGAGAATATTAATGATATGACTGAGTTTTTCCCAGAGCATGCTACTCATGGTGATGTAGGAATGCAAATAGTATCTTCAGGACCAGACCATATGGAAGAGTATATAAAAAATGCATATATGAAAATTATTAATGATGCTAAAGATTATGTATATATTCAAACTCCATATTTAGTTCCAGATGGTCCAGTTATAGAGGCATTAAAAATATGTGCATTATCTGGAGTTGATGTAAGGATAATGGTTCCAGGAAAACCAGATCACTTTTTTATGGAGTGGATGTTAAGTGCTAATATTGGGTTGTTAATTGATTATGGAATTAAGTTTTATAGATATCAAAAAGGATTTATACATGCAAAAACTATAGTATCAGATGGAAAAGTGTGTAGTATTGGTACAGCTAATCTAGATATAAGAAGCTTTAAATTGAATTTTGAAGTGAATGCTATTATGTACAATGAGGAAATATCAAAAGAACAAGAAAGTATATTCTATAAAGACCAAGAAAAATGTAAACTTGTAACAAAGCATGAATATGATAATAGAAGTAGATCGCTTAGAATTAAAGAGTCATTAATAAGATTAATCGCTCCAATTTTATAAAATGTCTGTTGACAATATGGTTAAAATTGGTATAATTAACACAAGAGAAAAAAGATTAAAAGGAATCTAATTACTAACTGTGTTCGAATGAGTACACTTACAGTGTAACTTTAAGAAGGCAAATCATAAATTTTGAATTTTACTTAAAGAGGTATTATTATGGAAGGGTTAAGAAAAGAATTATTTGCAAAATTATATAGCTATTTTTACTTTTTTATGTTCTGGGGCTTTTATTTTAGCGCTGGCTATTTCTTTTGCACAAATAAATATAATTCTATCTTAATGGGAGTATAATAATAGCACACAATTTTTATAATTCTATATAAATAAGTGTTAATAATTTTGTTATATAAAGAGAACTCATTAAGAGTTCTCTTTTTTATTTTAAAAAGGGGGCAATTAAAAATGGTAGTAATTTTAAAACCAAAAACAAGCACAGAGGAAATTAATAAATTAACTAGGGACCTAGAGTCAAAAGGAGTTACAGTTAATCCTGTAATCGGAACAGAACTTATCATTTTAGGATTAGTAGGAGATACAAGTAAGCTAGATCCATGTTATATTGAGGCTAATCCTTATGTAGAAAGGGTAATGCATGTTCAAGAGCATTTCAAGAAAGCAAATAGAATGTTCCATCCAGAAGATAGTATTATAGATGTAAATGGAAATACTATTGGTGGAAGAAAAATTTCTGTAATAGCAGGACCTTGTTCAGTAGAGACTGAAGAGCAAATAATAACTGTGGCGAAAGATGTTAAGAAATATGGGGCAAGTTTCTTAAGAGGGGGAGCCTTCAAGCCAAGGACTTCACCTTATAGTTTCCAAGGTTTAAAATATGATGGATTAGAATTATTAAAAATAGCGAGGGAACAAACAGGATTACCTATAGTTACAGAGATAATGTCACCTTATGATATAGAGGTATTTAATGAAAATGTAGATGTTATTCAAGTTGGAGCAAGAAATATGCAAAATTTCGATCTATTAAAGGAACTTGGTAAAACAAATAAAACAATACTTTTAAAGAGAGGGCTATCAGCTACAATAGAAGAGTTACTTATGAGTGCTGAATATATAATGGCTGGTGGCAATGAAAATGTAATTCTTTGTGAAAGAGGAATAAGGACATTTGAAACTTACACTAGAAATACTTTAGACTTAAGTGCTATACCTGCAATTAAAAAGTTAAGCCATTTACCTGTAATAGTAGATCCTAGTCATGCGGCAGGAAAATGGTGGATGGTTGAACCTTTAGCAAAAGCTGCAGTTGCAGTAGGTGCAGATGGGCTTATAATAGAAGTACACAATGATCCACAAAAGGCATGGTGTGATGGACAACAATCAATTAAGCCAGAATTATTCAGCAATATTATGGATGACTTAAGAATTATTGCTGAAGCAGTTGGAAGAGAGATTTAGGAGGAACAAAATGGAGTTAGTTGTTGATTTAGGTGAGAGAAGTTATCCCATTATAATAGAGGATGGATTATTAGATAGAGTTGATGTTGAGATAAAGAAGGTTTTCAATGGTAATAAGATATTTATATTAACTGATGAGAATGTAAATAAGTATTATGGAGATGCTATTGAGTCAAAGCTTAAAGATGTTAAATATGAAGTAAGAAAATATGTTTTACCTGCAGGAGAGGAAACTAAGAGCTTCTTTACTTTACCAAAAGTTTATAATGAATTATTAGATTTTAATCTTACTAGAAGTGATTTAATAATTACTTTAGGTGGAGGAGTGATTGGAGATCTTGGAGGCTTTGTTGCATCAACTTATCTTAGAGGAGTTAGCTTTGTTCAAATACCAACATCTCTTTTAGCTCAAGTTGATAGTAGTGTTGGTGGTAAGGTGGCTGTTGACTTAGAAAAAGGAAAAAATCTTGTAGGTAGTTTTTATCATCCTAAATCAGTACTAATAGATCCATTAGTGTTAAGAACATTAGATAAGAGATTTTTAATTGATGGAATGGCAGAAGTTATTAAGTATGGATGTATAAAAGATAAAGAACATTTTAAATATCTTGAAAGCATTCATGATTATAATGAATTAATCAACAATATTGGAACTATTATCCACAGGTGTTGCGATATAAAAAGGGAAGTTGTGGAAAAGGATGAGAGAGATAATGGGGAAAGAATGTTATTAAACTTTGGCCATACCATAGGCCATGCAATAGAGCAATATTATAATTATTCTAAATATACTCATGGAGAAGCTGTGGCTATAGGAATGTATAATATTTCTCTTGTAAGTGAAGAGCATGGGCTAACAAAAGTAGGAACAAGTGAAAATATAAAGAGCATTTTAGAGAAGTATGAGCTTCCATATAAGCTAGATATTAATATAGAAGATATTTTAGATACTATGAATTTAGACAAAAAGAAGTTAGGTAAAAAGTTAAACTTAATTACTTTAAAGGAAATAGGGACGTCTGAAATTTATAAAACTACAAATGAGTTTTTCAAAAAGTAAAGGTGAGGTACTATGGCAGATTTAAAAGTATATACATCAAAGTTAGAGGGAAGTGTAAAAGTACCTCCTTCTAAGAGTATGGCCCATAGAGCAATAATTTGTGCAAGTCTTAGTGATGGGAAAAGTAAAATTAACAATATAGATTATTCAGATGATATTATTGCAACTATAGAAGGAATGAGATCTTTAGGGGCTAATATAATTCAAGATAATGATAGCTTAGAGATAGATGGTATATATTCATCTACTGTAGGAAAAAGAGAAGAAAGAGTTATAGATTGTAATGAATCAGGATCTACATTAAGGTTTTTAATTCCTATATCTTTATTGGTTCCAGGTAAAAGTAAATTTATAGGAAGAGGTAACTTAGGAAAGAGACCTTTAAACACTTATTATGAAATATTTGATAAACAAGGTATTGAATATTCTTATGAAGAAGAAAATCTTAATCTTAATATAGAAGGAAGATTAAAAGGTGGAGAGTTTTATGTAAAAGGAAATGTAAGCTCACAATTTATTACTGGATTATTATTTACACTTCCTTTATTAAAAGAAGATTCTAAGATTATTATAACTACAGATATGGAATCAAAAGGTTATATTGATTTAACATTATCAGCTATGAAAGATTTTGGGGTAGAGATAATTAATAATGATTATAAGGAGTTTATTATTAAAGGAAATCAAAAATATATTTCTAGAAAATATAGAGTTGAGGGAGACTATTCTCAGGGAGCATTTTTCTTATGTGCAAATGCTTTAGGAAATAATATTGAAGTACAAGATTTATCATTAAATTCTCTTCAAGGAGATAAAGAAGTAGTAGATATATTAGAGAGAATGGGCGTTAAATTTATAAACTCTGAAAATGGTATTAAAAATGAAGTTAGTAATATAATAAATTCTACAATAATAGATGGTTCTCAATGTCCAGATATAATACCAGTACTTGCTGCAACAGCTTCTTTAGCTAAAGGGAGAACAGAAATAATAAATGCAGGAAGACTTAGAATTAAAGAGTGTGATAGATTGACTGCTGTAAATAGCGAGTTATCAAAGCTTGGTGTAAATATAATAGAAAAAGAAGATGGATTAATTATAGATGGCGTTGATAGCTTAGAAGGTGGAATAGAAGTGTGGAGTCATAAGGATCATAGGATTGCAATGACATTAGCGATAGTTGCTACTAGATGTAAAAATCCTATAATTATAAAAGATTATGAATGCATAGCTAAATCTTATCCAAAGTTTTTTGAAGACTATAAGATGTTAGGAGGTAAAGTAGATGAGTGGAATGTGGGGAAATAAAATAAAGGTATCAATATTTGGAGAATCTCATGGAAATGCCATAGGGATAAATATTGATGGATTGCCTAGTGGATTAGAACTAAATTTAGATGATATAGCTTATGAAATGAGAAGAAGAGCTCCAGGTAAAAGTCCATTATCTACTGCAAGAAGTGAAGATGATATTCCAGAAATATTAAGTGGATATTTTAATGGAAAAACTACAGGTACACCTCTTTGCGCGATTATAAGAAATACCAATACAAGATCAAAGGATTATAGTCTTTTAAAAGATGTAATGAGACCTGGTCATGCAGATTATAGTGGGAATATAAGATATAATGGCTTTAATGATTATAGAGGTGGAGGACATTTTTCTGGAAGAATAACGGCACCATTAGTTTTTGCAGGTGCTGTATGTAAACAAATATTAAAAGAAAAAGGGATAATAGTAGCTGCTCATGTTAAGTCAATAAAGAATATTAAAGATAAGAGTTTTATTGATTCAACTTTAGATTTGAATTACTTAAATTCGCTAAAAGGTTTTGAATTGCCTTTAATAGATAAAAGTATTGAAGAAAATATGAGAAAAGAGATATTAGAAGCAAAAGAAGATATGGATTCAGTAGGAGGAACTGTTGAATGTGGAGTATTTGGAATAAGTGCTGGTGTAGGAAATCCATTTTTTGATTCAGTAGAATCTACTTTAGCTCACCTTTTATTTTCAGTACCAGCAGTTAAAGGTGTTGAATTTGGAAGAGGATTTGAACTGACTAGTATGAGAGGCTCAGAAGCAAATGATGAGATATATTATGAAGGTGGAGTAGTAAAGACTAAAACTAATAATAATGGTGGAATATTAGGGGGAATAACTAACGGTATGCCTATAATATTCACTACTGCAATAAAACCAACTTCATCAATTGGCAAGAAGCAAAATACAATTAATATAGGCAGTAAAGAAAATACTATATTAAAGGTTGAAGGAAGACACGATCCTTGTATAGTACAAAGAGCTATTCCGGTAATAGAAGCAGTTACAGCTATAGCAATTTGTGAGTTACTATCGTAAGGAGAAATATGCCTTCGTCAGAGAAATGTTAGCTACGCTAAGAGAAATATACACTGCGTGTAGAGAGATATACCTTAAGTGGAGAAATATTACTTTTAACTAAGAGAAATATGTGCTAGGGCGCATAGAAGTGTGAGGTGAAGATTATGGATCTTTCTGATTATAGGAAAGAAATTGATGAGATAGATGAAGAGATGACTAGGCTTTTTGAAAAGAGAATGGATGTAGCTGTTAAGGTTGCTGAATATAAGATTAATAATAAATTACCTATCTTTAATGGTGGGAGAGAAGCTGAAGTAATTCATAAGAATGTTAAAAGATTAAAAAACTCAAATTATGAATCATTAATAAGAAAGTATTTTAATCATTTAATGGAGTTAAGTAGAGCTCTTCAACAAAAAAGGTTTAATGAAATTAATAATTATTCTACAGAGTTAAGTGGAAGAATTAGAGATGGTAAATTAGGATTTCAAGGCTTAGAGGGTTCATTTAGTGAAGAGGCAATGATAAAGTACTTTGGAGGGAATAGGGAAACATCTCATTATGAAACCTTTGAAGATGTATTTGAAGCATTGAAGAAAAATGAAATAGATTATGGGATTTTACCAGTAGAAAATACTTCGACAGGAGCAATTACAGAAGTATATGACCTCATGAATAAATATGGCTTTTATATAGTTGGAGAAGAGTGTATTAAGATAAAGCAACATCTTATAGGGTTAGAAGATGCGACCTTAGATAATATAAAGGAAGTTTATTCACATCCTCAGGGATTTCAGCAAAGTAGTGAATTTTTAAATGTCAATAAAGAATGGGTATGTATACCTTATTACAATACAGCTACAAGTGTAAAAAAGGTATATGATTTAAATGATGTAACTAAAGTAGCTATAGGTAGTGAAAGAGCTGCTAAGCTATATGGACTTAAAATATTAGTTCATAATATAAATAATCAATGTGAAAACCAAACAAGATTTTTAATTATAGGTAGAAACTTAGAAGTTAATGAAAATTGTGATAAAGTTAGTGTCATTTTTTCATTAGAAGATGAAGTCGGTACATTATATAGTCTTTTGAATCATTTTGCAGAAAATAATATAAACTTAAAAAAGATTGAATCGAGACCAATTAAAAACTCACCTTGGAAGTATTTATTGTATGTAGATTTTGATGGAAACCTAAATAGCATTGAGGTAAAAAATGCGCTGAAGTTAATTCAAAAAAATAGTGAGTATTTTAAGTTGCTTGGTAATTATAAAAAATTTAGCTGATTAGGAGTTAAGATAATGGAGTTTTTTGGGCTATTAGGAGAAAAATTAAGTCATAGTTTGTCACCAGAAATACATGGAGTTATATTAAATAATATAGAGAAAGTTGGGGCATATAAACTATTTGAGATAGAAAGAGATAAATTAGGGGAATTCATTGGGGCTGTTAAACTTTTTAAGGTTAAGGGATTTAATGTTACTATACCTTATAAACAAGATATAATGAAATATTTAGACTTTATATCCGATGAAGCTAAGAGGATTGGGGCAGTTAACTCTGTAGTATTAAGAGATAATAAATTATATGGATATAATACAGATTATTTTGGGTTTGGAGCCACATTTGAAAGAGATAGTATCACGTTTATAAACAAGGTTGCAGTAATATTAGGAACTGGTGGTGCTTGTAAGGCTGCATTCACATATATATTAGATAATGGAATAAAAGAATTATATTTAGTTAGTAGAAATCCTGAAGATATTGACCTAAATATAAAAGATGATAGATTAAAGGTTATTAATTATGATAAATTAAAAGAAATTAAAGGAGATATTATTATTAATTCTACGCCTGTTGGAATGTATCCGAATAATGATAAATGCCCAATAGATAAAGATATAATTGATAATTATGATATTGTTATGGATCTTATATATAATCCATTAGAAACTGAGCTTTTAAAGTATGCAAGAGAAAAAGAAAAGGTAACTTTAGATGGTCTTTATATGTTAGTAGCTCAAGCAGTAAAAGCTCAAGAGATATTTCAAGAAATAGATATTGATAATGAGATAATAGATAACATATACAAAAGTCTACAGGATAATTTTAAGTAATTGAGGGATTTATTATGGAATGTATGAGAAAGAATATTCTCTTAATAGGGATGATGGGGTGTGGGAAAACAACTTTAGGAAGAATATTAGCTAAAAAATTATCCTATGACTTTATTGATATGGATGATTATATTGAGGAGATAGCTAATGACTCTATTTCTAATTTATTTAAAGTAAGTGAAGGAAACTTTAGAAATTGGGAAACAGAAGCTTGCAGAAGATTAAGTAAGATAAATAAATCTGTTATATCAGCTGGTGGTGGAGTAATAAAGAAAAATATTAATATGAAGCTATTTAATGATAATAGTATAATAATTTTCATAGATAGGCCTATAGAGAATATTTTGGAAGATATAGATGTATCTAAAAGACCTTTACTGTCTAAAGGAAAAGAAGTATTATATAAGCTAAAAGAAGAAAGATATGATTTATATAATAATTACTGCCATTATAGAGTTGTTAATGATGGAAGCTTAGAAGAAGCTATAGATTCAATAATGAAGATAATTAATGAGAAATTCTAAATTATAAATTAAATAAAGTGTTATAGACTTTATTTAAGAAAGGAAGATTTTAAGTGAGGGTAATGGTTATAAATGGACCTAACTTAAATATGGTTGGTGTCCGTGAAAAAGGAATATATGGTACTAGAAGCTTTGAAGATATATGTAGTTATATAAAAGATGAAGCAAAGAAAAGAAATATACAAGTAGAGCTTTATCAAAGCAATATAGAAGGAGAGATAATAAACCAAATCCACAAATGCTATTATGAGAAGTTTGATGGAATTATTATAAATCCTGGAGCTTATACACATTATAGTTATGCGATACATGATGCAATAAAAAGTGTTAATATAAATACTGTAGAAGTTCATTTATCTAATATACATGCACGTGAAGAATTTAGACATAAATCTGTAACTGCAGCAGCATGTGTAGGACAAATATGCGGGTTAGGAGAAATCGGGTACATCTTAGCATTAGATGCATTAAAAGAGTTAGTAGTTAAGAAATAATAGTTAAGAGCTATTGTTGAAGTTACATGAAGAATTTCAACATATATTAGTAGCTTTTAAGTAAACATAAAAAAAGGAGTGATAACATGATAGTTGTAATGAATCCAAAAGTAACAGATTCAGATATAGATATTGTAAGAAAAGAGTTAGAGAGTAAGGGGTTAAGCGTTCATTTATCACAAGGAAGTACTTATTGCATAATTGGAATTGTTGGAGATGCATCAAATATAGATCCAGACAAGTTATTAACTTTTGATGGCGTAGATAAGGTGTTAAAGGTACAGCATCCTTTTAAAAAAGCAAATAGATTATTTAAGCCAGAAGATTCTATTATTAAAGTTGAAAATACTTTAGTAGGAGGAAGTAATCTAGGTATTATGGCAGGACCATGTTCTGTAGAAAGTGAAGAGCAAATAATAGAAATTGCTAAAAAGGTTAAAGCCTCAGGAGCTAATTTCTTAAGAGGTGGAGCATTTAAGCCAAGAACTTCACCATATAGCTTCCAAGGATTAGAACTTGAAGGATTAAGATTATTAAAGTTAGCAAAAAAAGAAACTGGACTTCCTATAGTTACCGAAATAATGTCAACTGATTATATAGATGACTTTGTTAGAGAAGTGGATGTAATACAAGTTGGGGCAAGAAACATGCAAAACTTCGATTTGTTAAAGCAATTAGGAAAGACAGATAAGCCAATACTTTTAAAAAGAGGTTTATCAGCAACAATTGAAGAATGGCTAATGTCAGCTGAGTACATAATGGCTGGAGGAAATGAAAATATAATTCTTTGCGAAAGAGGAATAAGAACTTATGAAGGGTATACTAGAAATACACTAGATTTAAGTGCTGTTCCGGTAGTAAAGAGATTATCACACTTACCAATTATAGTAGATCCAAGCCATGCAGCTGGATACTGGTATTTAGTAGAGCCATTAGCAAAAGCTGCAATTACAGCAGGTGCAGATGGACTTATGATAGAAGTTCATAACAATCCACAATGTGCATTAAGTGATGGACAACAATCTATAAAACCAGAATCATTTGATGAGCTTATGAAAAAAATTAAAGTGTTGGCAGAAATAGAAGGAAAAAATATTTAATTTGTTCACTAAGCTCACAAAGAGAAATATTGCCTTTGGCAATAGAAATATGTAGCTAAATCTACGGAGGAATGTTTTGCTTACGCAAAAGAGAAATGTATGACTACATCATAGATAAAAATTTTCTCTTTGGAGATAAATAAATGCCTATGGTATATCTAGAATATCTGCCGTAGGCATATTTATCTTAACCAACGGTTAATATTTCTTTTCGACGAAGGTGAATATTTATCTTAGCGATAGCTAATATTTCTCTTATGAGCTTTGAGAGTAATATTAAGGGGGTATTTATGAATATTGTTATAATAGGTCTTGGTGTTATTGGGGGCGGATATGCTATGGCGCTAAGAGAAGCTGGTTATACAGAAGTTTATGGGGTGGATAGTAATATAACAACATTAGAAAAGGCCAAAGTCTTAGGGATAATTAAAGAAGGATGTCTTACTGGAGAAAGTGTTATTCCTAAAGCTGACCTAGTAATTCTAGCGGTTTATCCTGATTTGGTTAAAGAGTTTATTAGAAATAATATAAAATTATTTAAAGATGGATTAATTATTACAGATGTAACAGGAATTAAGGAACCTTTTATAGAAGAAGTAACAGAGATACTTCCTGAAAACATAGATTTTGTTTTTGGACATCCTATGGCAGGAAGAGAGAAAAAAGGAATAGATTATGCTACTAACACTGTATTTAAAGGAGCAAATTATCTTATAACTGTAACTCCTAAAAATAAAGAAGAAAATATTGAATTAATTCAAGAGTTAGCATATAAAATGGGATTTAAGAAGGTAAAGAAGATAAGTCCTAAATATCATGATGAGATGATTGCATTTACTAGTCAACTTCCTCATGCATTAGCTGTGGCATTGATTAATAGTGATATAGAAGGAAGAGATACTGGAAGTTTTATTGGAGATAGTTATAGAGAATTAACTCGTATAGCTAATATAAATGAAAGACTTTGGAGTGAACTATTTTTAGGTAATAAGAATAATTTAATTGTATCAATAGAAAACTTTCAAAGGGAGCTTGAAAGTATAAAAGAATGTATTAAAAATGATAATAAAGATGAGTTAGAAAAGTTATTTGTTAAATCTACAAAAAGAAGGGAAAATCTATAAATTTCAGGAGGGTATTATGTATTGTGAGAATTGTGGAATGGTAGTTAGTGACAATAATAATTTTTGTCCAAACTGTGGAGTTAAAGTTAAAAAGACTATACTTAAATGTGAAAATTGTGGGACGGATGTTAAAGAATATGATACTGTTTGCGATAATTGTGGAAAAGTAATAGAGAGAGAAAAGTATAAACAAAGTGAAGGTTCTTCAACGTCAGAAGCGCCACCAGTATACACTAGTGCAAATGGAACTAACACATCTCAAAATACAAATGCTAATAAAAAACAAAAGTCTAAAGTTGTTGCTGGAATTTTAGGTGTTTTAGTTGGTCCTTTTGGAGTTCATAGATTTTACTTAGGTTATATAGGAATAGGTATAGTTCAATTAATATTAACCTTCCTAACATGTGGTATATCAAGTCTTTGGGGGTTTATAGAAGGTATATTAATTCTTTGTGGAGTAGGAATAACAGAAGACGCAGATGGAGTACCACTTTCAGACAATTAATATTGCAGTAAAAGGGCGATTAACGCCCTTTTGTTTTACCGTTTATTCCTCTTTCAGCTAGTATATCGTAAATAGTTTGTGAAGTAGTATCTTCTAAAGTATATCCTAATAATTTAACTATTTCTTCAAGTTTTTCAATAGAAGTTGTTTCAATTTCTAGATAAGGAAAAGGACAAAAACTTTTATCATTTATATCTATTTCCACAAGGGAATCATTAATTTTATAGCTTTCTCTATATTTAGATATAGATTCTTGAAGTTTAAGACCTAAAGAAGTGAAAATTTTTCTAGCCATTTCTCTATTATCAACTATAACTTCATTTTCTTCCATAACCTTAAAGGTATCTTGACTTAACATTTTTTTAGTAGTCATAAATACTGTTTCTTTTCCTTTAATTCTATCTACAGTAGTTCTAATCCTAGCATATCCTTTAGCAGCTAAAAGTCTACCATCGTCAAAGTCGTATATTTCATTTACTTGATCTTCAGACTTTACTTTTTCTGCTCCAAGTGAAGTTAATTTATTTCTTATATCATCAACGTCGATATCTACAATTCTTGTTTCTAATTCTTTCATTAAAAATACTCCCTTCAAATATCGTTAAAAATATTATAAACTAATGCTATAATAATAGCTATAATAATGTATAGTTAACAACAAGAGTAAGAGGTGGAAGGTATGGAATACGTTAATGATATAAATATTCAAGAAGCAGTTATACATATTTTAGATAGTAATAGTGAAGAACCTATATTAAATGAGTATACTTTGGAGTTAAATGAGGATATTTATAAGTTTTTATATAAACATATGGAAAAATGCTTAAAGGATGAAGAGTTAAAAACTGCTGTATTTAATCCAGAAAGAAATATTGTAAAGGAAATAGTACAAGATTATTTAAATGGAATAGATAAAGATATAGTAAGTTTATCTAAAGAGTTAGCAAGGCAGCTTTTCATAATAATGAAGGGAAATGTAAACATACCAGCTTGTGACCTAATAGTAGCATCTTTAATAACTGACCAAGGACCTCTAATAGCTATTTTAAAGATGGATTATGTTAAGAATTTTACTCATCAAGTTGATTTTGTTGATGATAAAATAGGAATTGGAATAGTACCTCAATCTGCAGGGCTCCCTGGAAGCTCGCAAAGAATTCAAAAAGCTGCATTTATTAAACCTATAAGAGAAGATCAGAGATTTGATTTATGGGTTATTGATAAGCAAAAGAAGAGTAAAGATGATGATGAGTATGGAACTAATTATTTCTTAAATAGCTTTTTAGGTTGTACGATAGTAGCTAATAACAGAGATATGACTAAAACATTTTTAAAAGCAGCGGAGACTTGGACTAGAAGTAATGTAACTGAAGATGCAGATAAAGCAGAAAGAATAAGAACTACTATTAAAAGTAAACTTAAGGAAGAGGATTCTATAAGTATAGATGATATTTCAACTCAGCTATTTCATGAAGAGCCTAGGGCAAAAGAGGAATTCTCAATGTTTGTTAAAGGTCATGGATTAGAAGATGAAATTGCAGTAGATAAAATGTGGGTTGAGAAAAAGCTTAAAAGAGTAAGACTAAAGATAGATAAGTCTATAGATTTATACATAGATGAAGAAACATATCATGATCCAAGTAGATTTGAAATACAAAGAAATGGTGATGGTAGTATAAATATGATTATTAAGCATGTTATAAATTATATAGAAAAATAATTTATAAATTCTTAAATTACTAAAATATAAAGGATGTCTGTAGACATCCTTTATATTTTAAAAAGTTTAAAACTTCTAGTTGATCTTTGGGTTTAATTAATATACTTATGAACTAATTAAGTATTTTAAAGTTATTAACCTTTAAGTCCTTTTGATTGACGCTCCATATCTTCAATTACAATATCAAATATTTCACCTAAAGTAGAACAGTATTCTAATACTTTCCAAGGCTCATTAGTATGATAGTGAATCTTAATAAGTTCGTCATCGCCTACGGCTAATAAGCAATCTCCATTAAAATTGTTTGTAAAATATTCATTTATAGCATCTTCATTAAGGTTATTACCTTCAATTAATAACTGAGTATCATATCTGTATTCCAACATAGTATTTTCATCCTTTCAAATCATTATTTAATAATTAGTGTAAGCCAATAGAAATAGTTATAGCTTACTATTAGATTAAACTAATTATTTTTCTTTTGCATATATTGTACATGAACATTATATGATTTTAAAGTAATATTTTAATATACTATATTGGTTAAGATATTAGCTTAACTAAAATTGCTTTTTGAGCATGAAGCTTATTTTTCTGCTTCTTCAAATGGCTCATCAGCATTTTTTACAGCGACTTTAGGATCAGTAGTCATTTCGAATGTTAATCTTTTTAGACCAACAAGTTCATATTCTTTATTTTAAATATTTTCTATGCAATATAGTGATTGTATATATAAGTGAATAAATATATAATAGATAAATGAAAATTTGCATAAAAAATATACTTATGCATAATGGTTAATTTAATATGCATAAGTATATGTTTAGGTAAAACTAGAATATATTTTCTATGTTTGGAACTTGCAATTCTTTCATGTGCTTTGTGCTATATTTTAATAAATGAAGTGATGCTTCACTTTCGCTTTCATCATCATTTTCAAGATATACTGAAAGCTTTAATGCTTCATTTAACATTACATCATAATCCATATGGTTTATGTAGATGGCTGCTATAGAACCTCTCTCTTGAATCATATCAAATAGATCCATAGCCTTTTGAAAACTTACTTCTGAATCAGCAGTTTTTATAGAGTCTTCCATTTCATCACAAATATTAACTATATCGGTACAAAGTTCTTTAAACTTAAAATCGGCATAAAATAAAAATATAATTAATACTAAGAAAAGTGAAAGAGAAATTAAAGAGTTTTTTATTTGAAACACCCCTTTCCGTATTCATTATAAAGTTGACATATAATTTTACCATTAGTATCTGTCATATATAGAAGCACTTCTTTTATGGAATTTATACCATGTTTTTTTAATTCTGCTTCAATCCAATACTTATTTTTACCACTAGTAGTTAAAGAATTCTTGTTTACGCGACCGTCTAGAACATAAATTACTGGAAGACGAGGTTTCTTATTGGCAGAACTACTAGAAGTTTTATTTGGACTGTTGTTTCCCTGAGTATTAATTGGGGAAGTACCACAATTAGCAGGTGGTGAATTAGAAGGACTATTTTGACTAGAACTACTATCAGATGAGGAATCATAAGTCAAAAATGACATTTGTCCATTATTTTCCAATATGCCATATTCTATTTCGTTTAAATCGAAGTATCCTGCTAGACGTAGTTCTTCCATAAGCTCATCTAGGTTAATTTGTTGGGATTTTAAAGCTTTAAAGTTTATCTTACCTTTACAAATTAAAACGCTAGGTTCTCCTTCAAGAAACTTTCTTGCAGCTTGGCTTTTCAATTGAAGTTGAGTTAATACAGTCTTAATAAATAGTAATGTTACAATAGGTATAATTCCTAAAATTAATGGTAATCTCGTGTCCTGCATTGGTAAAGCTGCTAGATCTGAAATCATTATTGTTATTACAAATTCGTAAGGCTGAAGTTCTCCAATTTGTCTTTTTCCCATTAGCCTCATAACAAGTATTACTAGTGCATATAAAAAGATAGTTCTAATTAGCACAATAAACATTTAATCACCACCTCCATTTATGTATTATTAGTAAATAAGAGTATTTTATTCTAGTTAATGTGGTTAAAAGAGACAAAAAAAATTAAAAATCAATAGAATATTAATGGAGAGAGTATATAATAAAACTATAGAGTGGCAAAATATTGATATAGAAAAAGGAAGGAGGAATATCATGAGTGAATATAAAATACAGATAGGGAAAGAGCAATATGTAAACTGCAAGGAAGGAAGCAAGTTTATAGATATAATAGATAAGTATTATGATGACAAACTATTAGATATAGCAATATGTAAACTAAATAACAAATATTACGAATTAGGTGAAGAAATACCATATGGTGGTACTTTAACTTTAGTACCATTTACTAGTATAGACGGGATGAAGGTATATTCAAGAACACTACAATATATTTTTATTAAAGCAACTTTAGATTTATTTAAAGATGCTAAGATAGTGATGCAACACAGTATAGATAAAGGAATATTTGGGGAAATTCATAAGGTTAGTCCTCTGTATGAAGAAGATATAAATAAAATAAAAAATAAGATGAAAGATATAATAGATAAAAATATTCCTATCAATAAAGTTAAAGTTAAAAGAGAGAAAGCTATAGAGATTTTTAAGTCTTATGGTATGGATGATAAAGTACTTTTATTAGAACAAGTAAATTTTGAATATGTAAGCTTATATGAACTTGATGGTAGGTATGATTATTTTTATGGATATATGGCACAAAGTACAGGAGTTATTAGAAGTTTTGATGTTATGTATTATGAACCTGGATTCATTTTAAGGTATCCTTTGGAAGATGATATAAATACTTTAGTTAAATTTAATGAGCAAAAAAAATTGGCAAGTATTTTTATGGAGACGGAAAAATGGTTAAATATCTTAGGAGTGGGGGAAGTAGGCTCTTTAAATGAAAAAATAATAAATGGAGATTTATCTAGCTTAATAATGATTTCTGAAGCTCTACATGAAAAGAAGATAGCAGAGATAGCTGATAAGATATTTAATAGGAGAGATACAAGAATAGTATTAATTGCTGGTCCGAGTTCTTCAGGGAAAACTACCTTTGCCCATAGGCTAGGAATACAACTAAGAGTAAATGGACTTATTCCTATTCCAATTTCTTTAGATGATTACTTCGTAAATAGAGAGGATACGCCTAGAGATGAAAATGGAGAATATGATTTTGAAACTATAGGATCTGTAGATATAAAGTTATTTAATGAACAACTAAGGGAAATACTAAAAGGAAATGAAGTAGAAATTCCAACTTTTAATTTCTTAAAAGGAGAAAGAGAGTGGATTGGAAATAAAATAAAATTACCTCAAAATGGTGTAGTTATTATTGAAGGGATTCATGGGTTAAATCCTATTCTTACTTCTGAAATTGAAGATAAATATAAATTTAAAATTTATATTTCTGCATTAACTCAATTAAACTTAGATAATCATAATAGAATAGCAACTACAGATGTGAGAAGAATAAGAAGAATAGTTAGAGATCATTTATCAAGAGGACATGAAGCTGAAGATACTTTAAAAATGTGGCCTAAAATAAAGAGGGGTGAACAAAAAAATATATTTGTTTACCAAGAAGAAGCTGATGTTATGTTTAACTCAACTTTAGTATACGAGTTATGTGTGTTAAAAAATGCAGCATTAGAGGAATTAAATAAGATAGAAGAAGATAATACTATATATAATGAGGCTAAGCGATTAAAATCTTTTTTAGGATTCTTTAAGGAGATTGATTGTGACTTAGTACCACAAAATTCAATATTAAGAGAGTTTATTGGAGGAAGCATTTTTTATAAGTATTAAAATTACTTTTATTTATTAATTAAATATTGCTAGCGTAGTCAAGAAGATTTTGTTAATGTAAAATAAGAAATAATATACAAGAGAAATTATAGTATAAAAAGAACTATAGATAAGGAGATAAGAAGATGAAGACAGTTGGAGTATTTGATATACTAGGACCAATAATGGTTGGACCATCATCATCACATACTGCAGGAGCAGCAAGACTTGGTAAGGTTGCTAGATCTATAGCAGATGGTGATATTAAGGAAGTAACATTTTTATTACACGGGTCTTTTGGGAAAACTTATAAGGGGCATGGAACTGATAGGGCGCTAGTTGCTGGAATATTAGGAATGGAACCAAGTGATTTAAGATTAAGAGACTCATTAAATATTGCTAAGGAACAAGGAATAGAGATAATATTTAAAGAAACAGACTTAGGTGATGCTCATCCTAATACAGTTAAATTTTTAATAACAGGTAAAAAGGGTAAAAAATATGAAATGGTTGGCTCATCTATAGGTGGCGGAAGCATAGAAGTGTCTGAAGTAAATGGTGAAAAAGTTGAATTTACGGGAGCTTACCCAACTATAATAATATCACATGTAGATGTGCCAGGAGTGGTATCAAATGTAACATCTTTACTTTACGATCATGCTATAAATATAGCCTTTATGAAAGTTTTTAGAAGTCAAAAAGGTAAAGAAGCAACAATGGTATTTGAGGTTGATAATAATGTTACTGATGAGATTATAGATGAGATTAAAGTAATGGAATCTATTAATAAAGTAATTAGAATCAATCCAATAAAGGACGGTGAATAAAATGATAGTAGCAAGATCAGGAGAAGAACTTTTAAAGATTTGTGAAGAAGAAAATATATCATTAAGTGAATACGCAATAAGACTTGAAATGGAAGATAAGGGTCTTACTAGAGAAGAAGTTTTTGAAAAGATGGCGAAGAATCTTGAGGTAATGAGAGAAGGCGCTAATGAAGGTAGAGAAAAGAAGATATATTCTGTAAGTGGACTTATCGGTGGCGATGGGTATAAAATAAATAAATACTTAAGAGAAGGAAAAACATTAACTGGAGCTGTTACTGTAAGAGCTATGGCTATGGCATTATCTTCATCAGAAGTAAATGCAGCTATGGGTAGAATAGTTGCTTGTCCTACAGCAGGTTCTTGTGGTATTTTACCAGCTGTAATTCTTTCAGCAGGGGAAAAATTAGAGAAAACCGATGAAGAACTTATCGAAGGATTATTTGCAGCAGCAGCAGTTGGAATGATTATAGGAATGAATGCAACTTTAGCTGGAGCAGAAGGTGGATGTCAAGCAGAATGTGGTTCTGCAGCAGCTATGGGATCAGCAGCAGTTGTTGAAATGATGGGTGGAACTCCAAAAATGAGTTTAGATGCAGGAGCAATAGTTTTAAAAAATGTATTAGGTCTTGTATGTGACCCAGTAGCAGGTCTTGTAGAAATTCCATGCGCGAAGAGAAATGCAGCTGGAGCTATAAGTGCTTTATGTACTGCTGATATGGTTATGGCTGGTGTAGATTCAAAAATTCCTTTTGATGATACAGTATCAGCTATGTATAAGGTAGGAAAGAGTTTACCAGCGGCATTAAGAGAAACTGCTATGGGAGGCGTTGCTGTTACTAAAGCAGGGCTTGAACTTAGAAAGAAAGTATTTGGTGAAGAATAGTTAGAAAAATTTATGCCTATGGTAGATTAGTTTATAGCTACCATGGGCTATTTATTTTTTATTGAATATTTTCTCATTATCAGTGCGAACCAAAGAGCATTTTGTCGAATATGATGTAGTAGGCAATTTGCACTCTAGATAATAAGGTGAGGACTAAATAATGAAACTAAGCAGTGACTCTATTACTAATGCTTTTAATTTACGAAGGTTTAAGGAGCTAGTGATACAATGCATTGTTAGCAAAGATAGGATAAATGATATAAGAGAAACTATAGGAATCTATAATAATGACTTTAAGTTAATATATGAAATAACAGATAATGATGAAAATAATATAGATGGATTATTAATAAATTTGGAAGATTTAAATAGTGAAGATCTCATTACAATAGAAAAATATCTAATATCATCTAAAAAGAGTAAAGAAATAATTTTAGATTTATGCGGAATTAATAAATCTAGGGACAATAGAGAGTTAATATTAAGCTTTATAAATAGATATGATATTGATATTATAAAAGGTACTAAAGAAGAGGTATTTTCTTTAATTAGTGGACAAAAGTACTACAAGACATTACTAGATGATAAATATAGAGATTTTTCAAGAAAAAATGATACTATATTAATAATAGAAGATAAGAATTATTGGATTACTGATGGATATAGTGAATTTACAATTGATATTGAATATGACTTACTAGATGATAAAAAGTTTGAAGATATATTAATAGGACTAATAGTAGCAACTACAGCTTTTTGTGATAATAAGGAGCAAAGGGTAGAGGCTATACTATTAGCCATTACTATTTTTGAAATAAGTAAAAGATTATCTTTACAAAGAATTAAAATAGATGGAGTTGAAGAAAATATAAAAAAATATTTGCTACAGAATATAGCGTGTTTAGATAGCGAAGATATATATAGTCTGAGTAATATAAGATATAGATTTAAAAGGTAATTAAGAAAATAATAATAAAAATAAAGTGAAGTAAATTAATACTTCACTTTATTTTTATATAAAATGGATTAAGCTTTGTTAACTGATCCGAAAAGTTCCATCTTTTCTTTAACTGTAGCTTTTATAGCTTCGAATCCAGGATTTAATAATTTTCTTGGGTCAAATCCTTTTCCTTCTTTATCTTTTCCAGCTTCAATGTAAGCTCTTGTAGCTTCTTGGAATGATAATTGACATTCAGTGTTAACGTTGATCTTAGAAACTCCTAAAGATATAGCTTTCTTGATCATGTCTTCTGGAATTCCAGTACCACCGTGTAATACTAATGGCATGTTTCCACAAGCGTTGTTTATTTCTTCTAAAGCATCAAAAGCAAGTCCTTGCCAGTTTGATGGGTATTTTCCGTGGATGTTTCCGATACCAGCAGCTAACATAGTAACTCCTAAATCAGCGATTGATTTACATTCTTGAGCATCAGCAACTTCACCTTTACCAACAACTCCATCTTCTTCTCCACCGATTGATCCAACTTCTGCTTCTAAAGATAATCCTTTTTCTGCAGTAGCTTTAACTAATTCAGATGTCTTAGCGATATTTTCTTCTATAGCATAGTGAGAACCATCGAACATAACTGAAGAGAATCCAGCGTTCATTGCTGCATAACATCCTTCGTAGCTACCGTGATCTAAGTGTAGAGCAACTGGTACAGTGATGTTTAATTCTTCTAACATTCCGTTAACCATACCAACTATTGTTTTGTAACCACACATGTACTTCCCAGCACCTTCAGATACTCCTAAGATTACTGGTGAGTTATTTTCTTGAGCTGTAAGTAAAATAGCTTTAGTCCATTCTAAGTTGTTGATGTTGAATTGACCAACAGCATATTTTCCTTCTCTTGCTTTGTTTAGCATTTCTTTAGCTGAAACTAACATGGCAATACCTCCGTATATTTCAATTTAAGTTATAGAGAATAATATTAAGTATAGTAATAAGTTTATTAACTATTACACCTACGTTTCTCCTACTGGTTATTATACCCTAAATCAATAGGAAAGAAAACAAAAAAAGTATTAAAAACTATCAAAATACGAGGATACAATCCATGAAAACATTTAAATTGATAATCTTCTCAATTAGGGTGCTTGGGCTAGTAACATATTAATTATAGACAATCTGATATAAAATATATAAAATGCAAATAGATATAAATAAAATTTTAAACTTTAGGAGGAGACTATGTTAGTTGATTTACATACGCATTCTTATTACTCAGATGGAACAATGTCACCGAGAGAAATATTAGAGGATGCAAAAAGAAAAAATATAGATGTTATTGCGATTACAGATCATGATGAAATAGGTTCATATAATGAGGCTAAGTCTATATCAGAGGAAGTTGGAGTTAAATTAATCAGAGGTGTAGAGTTAGATTGTAAATTTGAAGATATAGTAGTACATGTTTTATGCTATAAATTTAATGATAATGAGGAAATGATAGAACTTATTAATAAGGCACAAAATGCTCTTTTAGAAACAAGTTTTGAACTAATGAGAAGAATGGAAAAGGATTATGAAGATATATCATATGAAGAATTTTCTACATATAAGCATGATAAAAGAAAAGGTGGATGGGATGGAATTCACTATTTACATGATAAGAAAATAACTGAAGGTTTATTTGATGGAATGAAGTATTATAGACAATATAATTGTGGTCATGAACAATTTGATTTTCCAACAGTAGAAGAAGCTTGCAAAGTTGTTCATAAAGCTGGTGGATATGCAGTATTAGCTCATCCTTGCAATTATTATAAAGATAAAACTAAAGAAGAGATAATAGAAAAATTAAATATGTTCAAGGCTATGGGGATTGATGGTATAGAAAGTTACTATCCGGCTAATAGTGAACTAATGACAGAAACTTGTGTAGAATTCTGTAAAGATAATGATATGATAATAACTTGTGGCTCAGATGGACATGGAGACTTTGCAGCTGTAAGTAAAGGAATAGAATATTATATCGGTGCTATGAAGGTAGATTCAGAGAAACTACATAATATAGAAAAACTAATTAAATAAAGTGCGAGCTAGTGCTCGCACTTTAAATCATTTCGTAATGTTTTAATGCGTATTCTATTCCGTCTTCATTTATATCTTTAGTAATAAATTTAACTAGATCAAATAAAATAGGATTAGAGTTTCCCATAGCGATGCTATTATTTACGTATTTAAGCATAGTTAAATCATTAGCACTATCACCTATAGCATAAGTATTTTCGAAAGGGATGCCTAAGTGATTAATAATAAATTCAATTCCAGTAGCTTTTGAATAGTTTATAGGAGCTAATTCATAAAATTCTTCAGCTCTTTTAATAAAGTCAAAGACATCTTTAAATTCATTATAGAATCCATCAAAGTCACTATCATCATTTAAGAATATTACAAGCTTATCTACATTTAAGCCATCCTCATACCAAGTTTTCCCGTTATAAGAACCTTCTGATTTATGAATATTAAGAACTTTAAAAACTTCAGGATGTCTTATAGCTTCAATATTATCATAGTAAACACCATCTATACTTTCTAAAACACCATCAATGTGGTATTTTTTTAATGCATTAACTAGTTTAGAAGTTAGTTCTTTTCCAAGGGATTTATGAAGTAAAACTTTATCTTCATATTCAACATAAGTTCCACAACCGCAAATAAAACCATCAAAGTCTAATTTGCTTTTTATATTTTCGATTTGGCATGCTGTTCTACCAGTATTAATAAATGCTAAGTGACCATTAGCTCTCATTTCCTTTAAGGCCTTTTTAGCGCTTTCTGGAATTATAAGTGTGTGTTCATCAATAAGTGTTCCGTCTATATCAAAAAATACAATATTTCTCTTCATAATATAAAATACAAACTCCTTTAAAAATTATATATCTCTAAGTATATAGTATAAAAGTTAAAACAACTATATATAAAATATTAAAAAGGCAATATTTTATAGAATACAATGTTAAAAAACTATCATTTATATTTGCATTGCGTCCACTGGAATATATAGCTATAATTTTAAATATAAAGATTTAGTGGTAGTGTTAAAGGGGATGTAAATGTTTAAATTGAAAAGGGAAGATATTATATGATTGAGATGAGAAAAGTTTTAGAAGGCAATCCGGTAATCGCAGCAGTGAAAGATATGAAGTCTCTTGAAGAAGCTCTTGAAACAGAGATAGACATAATATTTGTTTTGTTTGGTGACATTATTTCTATAAAAGAGATAAGTGAAAAAGTAAATAGTAAGGGCAAGATAGGAATAATTCATGTAGATTTAGTTGAAGGGTTAAGTAATAAGGAAGTAGCGATTAAATTTATTAAGAATGAGACAAGTTTTGATGGAATTATAAGTACTAAGGCTAATTTAATAAAACAAGCTAAGAATTATAATTTGGTAGCAATTCAGCGTTTTTTTATTTTTGATACTATATCTCTTAACAATAGTAAAAATCATGTTATTTCAGAGTGTGATGCAATTGAGATATTACCAGGGGTAATACCTAAAGTAATCAAAGATATTTCAACATTTACGAAAAAACCAATAGTTGCAGGTGGATTAATAGACAGCAAGGAAGATGTAATATTAGCTTTAAATTCAGGTGCAACTTGCGTATCAACAAGTAAAACAGAAATATGGGAAATGTAATTCAATTTCTAATTGAAAATTATTAATTATAAATTCAGTATAGGGGGATTGAGAAATGAAAAAGTATATTGTAGCTTTAGATCAAGGAACAACAAGCTCAAGAGCAATTATTTTTGATAAGGAACAAAATATATATGGGATAGCTCAGAAGGAGTTTACTCAAATATACCCTAAAGAAGGATGGGTAGAGCATGATCCTATGGAAATTTGGTCATCTCAATATGGCGTATTACAAGAAGTAATGGCTAAGACCAATATAAAACCATCAGATATTGCAGCTATAGGAATAACAAATCAAAGAGAGACAACTATAGTATGGGATAGGATAACTGGAGAAACTATATATAATGCTATAGTATGGCAATGTAGAAGAACGGCAAAGATCTGTGAAGAATTAAAAGAAGAAGGTCTAGATAAATATATAAAAGAAAATACGGGATTAGTTGTAGATGCTTATTTTTCAGCGACAAAGATAAAGTGGATATTAGATAATGTAGAAGGTGCAAGAGAAAGAGCTGAAGCAGGAAGACTTTTATTTGGTACCGTAGATACATGGTTACTTTGGAAACTTACTAATGGTGAAGTTCATGTAACTGATTATACAAATGCATCAAGAACTATGCTTTATAACATAAAAGAGTTAAAATGGGATAAAAAGATAGCTAATAGATTAGGAATACCAATTTGTATGCTTCCAGAGGTGAAAAACTCCTCTGAAGTTTATGGATATGCTAATTTAGGTGGAAGCAAAGAAGAGGTTAAAGTTCCTATTGCAGGTATAGCAGGAGATCAACAAGCTGCACTTTTTGGGCAAGCGTGTTTTAATAAAGGGGATGCTAAAAATACTTATGGAACAGGATGCTTCTTACTTATGAATACTGGTGAAGAGATGGTAGAAAGTAAAAATGGGCTTATTACCACAATAGCTATTGGAATAGATAATAAAATCCAATATGCTTTAGAAGGATCTGTATTTATGGGAGGAGCTATAATTCAGTGGTTAAGAGATGAATTATGTTTAATATCTGATGCTAAGGATTCAGAGTATTTTGCAAAGAAGGTTAAAGATAATGGAGGAGTTTATGTAGTTCCTGCATTTGTTGGACTTGGAGCACCTTATTGGGATATGTATGCTAGGGGAGCTATATTTGGATTAACTAGAGGAGCTAACAAGAACCATATTATAAGAGCAGCATTAGAATCTATAGCTTATCAATCCAAAGATTTAATAGAAGCTATGCAAGAAGATACAGGATTGAAGATTAAGACATTAAAGGTTGATGGAGGAGCTAGCAAAAATAATTTATTGATGCAGTTCCAGTCTGATATTATAGATGCCAAAGTGTGTAAGCCAATTATAACTGAAACTACAGCATTAGGAGCTGCATATTTAGCTGGGCTTGCAGTAGGATATTGGGAAAGTAAAGAGGAGATATCAAAGAGTTTTTATATAAGTGAGAGCTATGAGCCTGATTTAGACAATGAAACTAGGGTAAAATTGTATAAAGGATGGAAAAAGGCTGTAGATAGATCGAAAAAATGGGAAGAAGAATAATTGACAACGGTTACTAAGGGGAATATAATTTAAGTATATTGAATAAGTGCAAGAGAAACAGAGTCAAGCACAAAAACTAGGGATTTTAGATATCCTTGTTTTTGTCTTGGCTTTTTTTATTTGCTAATAAGGAGTGGGTTATATGTATGATGTAGCAATAATAGGTGCTGGAGTAATTGGGGCATCAGTTTTTAGAGAATTAAGTAAGTATAATATTAAAACTATTTTAATAGAAAAGGAAAATGATGTTTCTATGGGAACATCAAAAGCTAATTCAGCTATAGTACACGCAGGGTATGATCCTAAAATAGGAACTTTAATGGCTAAATATAATGTAAAAGGAAATGAAATGTTTGAAGATTTATGCAAGGAATTATCTGTACCATTTAAGAGAAATGGTTCATTAGTTTTAGCTTTTAATGATGAAGACTTAGAAACAATAAATAACCTTTATATAAACGGAAATAAAATAGGTGTAAAAGGGCTAAAGGTTCTTTCTAAAGAAGAGGTATTAGAGATAGAACCTAACTTATCTCATGATATCAAAGGTGCACTTATAGCGCCTACAGGTGGAATAGTAGGACCTTTCGAATATACTATAGCTCTTGTTGAAAATGGCATTCAAAATGGTGGAGAAATTACTTTAGATGCTGAAGTAGATAAAATAAACAAGAAAGATGAAACTTTTATAATAGAAACTAAAAATGGCAAGAAAATAGAATCTAGATATGTAATAAATGCAGCGGGTATTTATGCAGATAAAATACACAATATGATTTGTAAAGAAAGCTTTAAGATAACACCAAGAAAAGGTGAATATTATGTTATGGATAAAAGCCAAGGTAATTTAGTTAGTCATACTGTATTCCCATGTCCATCAAAGCTAGGAAAAGGAATATTAGTAACACCAACTATTCATGGAAATCTTTTAGTTGGACCTAATGCTGTAGATGGTGATGATAAAGAATCATTAAATACTACAGGAGATGGACTAGCTAACATTAAAAAATCAGCAATGCATACTACTGAAAAGATTAACTTTAGAGATTGTATAAGAACATTTGCAGGATTAAGAGCTGTGCCTGATACAGGAGATTTTATAGTAGGAGAAGATAAAGAGATAAAAGGCTTTGTGGATGTAGCAGGTATAAAATCACCAGGATTATCTTCAGCTCCAGCTATAGCAGAAGATGTAGTAAATATATTAAAGAATGCAGGATTATCTTTAGATAGAAATTTAAACTTTAATGGTAAGAGAGAACAAGTTTACTTTATGGAGTTATCTAAAGAAGAAAAAGTAGAATTAATAAAAAAAGATTCAAGATATGGAAGAATAATATGTAGGTGTGAAAGTATTACAGAAGGAGAAATTATAGATGCTATCAATAGATCATTTGGAAAAGTATCTATTGATGGAGTTAAAAGAAGATGTAGACCAGGAATGGGAAGATGTCAAGGGGGATTCTGTGGACCAAGAGTCCAAGAAATTATTTCAAGAGAGCTTAATATAAATATGGAAGAGATAGTTCAAGAAAAATCTGATTCAGTAATACTTTATGGTAAGACTAAGTAGGAGGTATGGAGATATGGAATATGATTTAATTGTTATAGGTGGAGGTCCTGCTGGACTTGCTGCGGCTTATGAGGCACACAAAGAGGGTATAGATAAGATATTAATAGTAGAAAGAGATAAAGAATTAGGTGGAATATTAAATCAATGCATTCATAATGGTTTTGGACTTCATACATTCAAAGAAGAACTTACTGGCCCTGAATATGCTGAGAGATTTATAGATATGGTTAAGAATACTAATATTGAGATAAAGCTTGATACTATGGTTTTAGAAATTGAAGAAGATAAAACTGTACATGCTATAAATACTGAAGATGGATATATGATTCTTAAAGCAAAGTCAATAATATTAGCAATGGGTTGTAGGGAAAGAACTAGAGGTGCAATAGCAATACCAGGGGATAGACCTTCAGGGGTATTAACAGCAGGTGCAGCTCAAAGATATATAAATATGGAAGGATATATGCCAGGTAAAGAAGTATTAATATTAGGTTCAGGAGATATAGGATTAATAATGGCTAGAAGAATGTCACTTGAAGGAGCTAATGTTAAAGCTGTAGTTGAACTTATGCCATATTCAAATGGTTTAAATAGAAATATTGTTCAATGTTTAAATGATTATGATATACCATTATATTTATCTCATACAGTTGTTGATATAGTAGGTAAAGATAGATTAGAAAAAGTAGTTATAGCTAAAGTTGATGAAAATAGAGCACCAATTAAAGGAACAGAAATAGAGTTTAATGTGGATACACTTTTATTATCTGTTGGATTAATTCCTGAAAATGAACTTTCATCAAAGGCTGGCATAGATGGGGATAGAAGAACTAATGGATTAATAGTAAGTGAAAGTATGGAAACATCAATAGAAGGTGTATTTGCTTGTGGTAATGTCCTTCATGTTCATGACCTTGTTGACTTTGTAAGTGAAGAGGCTAGTAGAGCTGGAAAGTATGCTGCAGAATATATAAGGGGAGAATTAAAAAGAGGAAAATCGTTAAAAGTTATTAATGGTAAAAATATAAACTATACAGTACCCCAAAAGATAAGTGTAGATTCTATGAAAGATAATCTTACTATGTTTATGAGAGTAAATAATATTTATCATGATAAGAAAATAGTAGTAAGATCAGGTGAGAATATAGTAGCTGAATTTAAACGTAAGCATTTAGCACCATCTGAAATGGAGAAGATTATTTTAAAGAAAAGTCTTTTAGAAAATATACAAGAAGATTTAGTAGTATCATTAGAGGAGGCGTAGAATATGAAGAAGGAATTAATATGTATATCATGCCCTTTAGGTTGTCATCTAACTGTAGATGCTGAAAATAAAACTGTAACAGGTAATACATGCAAAAGAGGAGAAGTATACGGATTAAATGAAGTAATTAATCCAGTAAGAGTAATAACTTCAACAGTTAAAATAGAAGGTGCTAGATTACCAGTTTTACCTGTAAAAACTAATGGTGCTATACCTAAAAATATGAATTTTGAAGTTATGAAGATAATAGATAGTGTTACTTGCACTGCACCTATAAAAGTTGGAGATGTAATAATTAAGGATATATTAGGAACAGGTATAGATGTAGTTGCAGCTAGAAGCTTAGATTAATAAATACATGCAAAAAGCATTACTTGAGTATATAACTCAAGCAATGCTTTTTTACTAGAATTTTATTAAGGATATTAATTAAAGGTGTTCAAAGTTATATCAAAACAAGCTCCACAATCAGTATTATAGGCAGTAATTTCACCACCTAAGTATTGTAAGCAAGATTGTGAAATAGATAATCCTAGACCTACATTACCTTTTTTACCTTTATAAAATCGTGTAAATAAGTTATCTAGATCATCTTTAGAGATACCATCACCATCATCGCTTATATGTATAATAATAGACTCTTTATGACATTCAAAGCTTATCTCTATGTTTTCTTTAGCGTATCTGATAGCATTAGATAGTATATTAGAAATAGCTTTAAAGAGCAGGGATTCATCTGTAGAAACAAAAATGTTTTTTTCACCGTTTATAGTAATTTTTTTATTAAGTTTAACTGCAAGTCCACCTAAGCTATAAGCGAATTTTTCAATTGTATCATATAGATTTATAGTATTATATTTAATATTTATAGATTCAAAATCAAAAGCAGATAAAGTAAGCATATTTGTTATTATCTCACTTAGATGTTTACTTTCTTCAATTATTATATCTAGTGGTTGAGATATATCATTAAAAATATCATACTTTATACCTTCTGCATATCCTTGAATAGACATTAAGGGTGTCCTAAGCTCATGGGAGGCATTGGCTAATAATGTCTTTTGTGAAGTATGATAATCTAATAACTTTTTTGCTAACTTATGAACATTATTATTTAAATCTTGTATTTCATCAAATGAAAATGAGTGAAATTTTTCAATTTTATAAGAACTATTACCTAGCTTTTTTGCATCATTAGAAATCTGAAGTACAGATTTAGATATAGAATTACAAATTTTAATTATTATAAGAACAAATAAAACTATGAAAGTTAAAAGGATTATCAAAAAAATTATATTTACCTTAATTAAAGCAATTTCCGTTAATGATCTCTCTAGAGGAGTATTTAAAACATAAAATGAAAATGAATTAAATAAAATAAATATTACAAATGAGAAAATTGAAAGCGCAACCAATAAAGGTATAAGAAATCTATATTTAATTGGATAGGTTTTAAATTTATAAAGCATCATCATATTCCTCGCAGGCCATAAAACCAAAACCACGTATAGTTTTTAGATAAATTTTAGAGTTATTTTCTTGAAGCTTTTTTCTTAACCTTTTAATAGTATCATCTGTTACGCGAGTATCAATTTCATAGCTTTTAAGGTTCCATAACTTTCTCAATAATTCATCTCTACTTACAGCTCTATCTTTGTTTTCGATAAGATATATCATTAGGGCAAATTCAGTTTTAGTTAAATTAATATCTTTATTATTTATCTTCGCACTAAGTTGATTTTTATTTATCACCATATCACCAAAAAATATTATATTTCGCTCAGGTTAAATATTTCTATCTAATTCAACTCTCCTAAAAATTGAATGAATTCTAGCTAAAAGCTCTATTGGTGAAAAAGGCTTGGTCAAATAATCGTCACAACCTAAATTAATACCAGTAACTTTATCTAAATCACTATCCTTAGCAGAAACTATTATTATAGGAACAGAACTCATATTTCTAAGAATTGAGCAAACAGATAATCCATTCATTCCAGGAAGCATTATATCTAAAATAACTAGATCGCATTGATTAACATAAAAATCACTTAACATTTCATTACCAGAATTATAAGTTTTCACTTCAAATCCATCCTTTTCTAAGAAGGATTTTATTAAATTGCATATTTTTTCTTCATCATCAACGATATATATAAGTTTATTCATC
>OGIX01000454.1_pt1 | contig 29935 bp, 33 predicted proteins | sample 1571901 | NCBI WGS metagenome assembly OGIX01 (sample SAMEA2582102, study PRJEB24529) | metagenome | biome: Human gut stool | place: China | collected 2011
AAAAAATATTTTCCCAACCGCTTGACTTTTATCTGAGAATTTTGATACAATAGTAGGCGGTATTGTTTACCCCATTTGTAAGGCCCCGGAACCTTTCAAATAACTTGCGGACCGGAACATCCGCCCTGTAAACAAAAACGACATTCATATAGGAGAAATCATGAACAAAACTACATTCATGGCTAAACCAGGCCAAGTAGAACGCAAATGGTACGTTGTTGACGCAACTGATGTACCTCTTGGACGCCTTTCAGCAGTTGTTGCTAGCGTGCTTCGCGGAAAAAACAAACCAACATTCACACCACACACTGATACAGGTGACTTCGTAATCGTTATCAATGCTGAAAAAGTTAAATTGACTGGTAAAAAAGCTACTGATAAGATTTACTACACTCACTCAAACCACCCAGGTGGATTGAAATCAATCTCTGCTGGTGAACTTCGTTCTAAAAATGCAGTACGTTTGATCGAGAAATCAGTTAAAGGTATGCTTCCACACAATACTCTTGGCCGCGCTCAAGGTATGAAATTGAAAGTATTCGTTGGAGCTGAGCACACTCACGCTGCACAACAACCAGAAGTTCTTGATATTTCAGGACTTATCTAAGGAAAGGAACAATAAAGTATGTCACAAGCACAATATGCAGGTACTGGACGTCGTAAAAACGCTGTTGCACGCGTTCGCCTTGTTCCAGGAACTGGTAAAATCACTGTTAACAAAAAAGATGTTGAAGAGTACATCCCACACGCTGACCTTCGTCTTGTAATCAACCAACCATTCGCAGTTACTTCAACTGCAGGTTCATACGACGTTTTCGTTAACGTTGTAGGTGGTGGTTACGCTGGTCAAGCAGGAGCTATCCGTCACGGTATCGCTCGTGCCCTTCTTCAAGTAGACCCAGACTTCCGCGATTCATTGAAACGCGCAGGACTTCTTACACGTGACTCACGTAAAGTTGAGCGTAAGAAACCAGGTCTTAAGAAAGCTCGTAAAGCATCACAATTCTCAAAACGTTAATCAATACGATTATATCAACGTTTACAGACATTCAAGAATTTACTCTTGGATGTCTTTTTTGTTTCAAAAAATCAAAGTTCACCCCAAAATTCACCCCATATTCACCCCATCAATTTTTTAAACTACGAAAAGCAATATCACCTACAGTCTGATTGACTTTATCTTTGGTATTAACGTAAGTTTTTGTAATCTCTTTGTCACTATGAGTAAGAGCTTCTGAAATGGCTTCAAGAGAAACACCTGCTTGTTTAGCAAGAGTAGCACCAGTATGTCTTAATTTGTGTGGTGAAGCGGGTGCTAATTCAGGATGTCTTCGTCTAACTGACTTCATTCTATAGTTAAGATAGTCTGTATGGAGAGGAAGATTAATATTATTAGTCCGGTCATTATATGTAAATACAAATTGTTTCTGTGTTTGTCGTAGTCCAAAAAGTTTGAGTTCTTCTTGTTGTTTAACTTTCCAATTCGCTAGAAGCTCCATTAGTTCGGTCGGTGCTTTAAAGAGAGTTTTTTTGTTTCCCTTAGTTGATTTCACATTACCAAAACGGTCTAAAGCTTGTTCTATAAGTATTTCTCCGGTTGAAAAGTTGATGTGTTTCCATTGTAAAGCATAACTTTCTGATTTTCTATCAGATAAGAAGAATGTTGTATAAAAGAGAGTGTAGTCTTTTAGGTCAATGAGTTCTTCATCTAAATCAGTGTCAAAAGCTTGTAACCATAATTTTAGCTCCTCTTTATCGAGAAAAAGATCTTCTTCACGTTTACTCTCTTTAAGGAGAATTTTTTTATTTGCTTTAATTCTACTAATTGTCTTTCGGAGTTTATTTGATGGAATATACTCAAGCTCCTCAGCCCAATCGAAAACAGAATTTACATAGCTTCTAATAACCTTGAAATTAGCATAACTGTTTGCCTTTGGAGTAAGTAGTGATAGTACAAGTTGTTTATTATTAATCAAATGTTCTATTGAGTAATTACCTAAAATTGGAATGATATGAAGCCTAAATATATTTTCTGTTTGAAATACGGTTGCTTTGGTAGGAGGTTTTAGTGTAGTAGTAGTTTGACCTGCTTTGTAAGGTTCCAACCAAATATCTTTATAAAAATCTTTGAATAAGATATTACCCTTATCTTCTGAAAGAGTAGGAGCTCTACCTAATCTTGCATTTTCAATATCAATAGCTAACTTTATTTCAGCTTCTTTTGCTTCTCTACGAGTTTTAAACCGTTTCTCGTATCGTCTTCCTATACCAAGTTTTCCCTGAACTTCATCAGGTATATACACTCTAAGTCTATAAGATCCATTATTTGTTTTGGAAATACCCATTTTTACCTCCTTATGCGCTGATTTCTAACCTTGTCATCCATTGATTGATACTCTCTTTGTTAAATCGAATCGATTTTCCAATTCGAATATAGGGTAGTCCCATAGCAATCCAAATATCTAAAGTGTTATTGGATACACCCAGATAATTACAAGTTTGCTTTTTATTAAGAAAAGGGCTATCTGCCCCAATTTCTTCTTTAAAGTGATGAATTTCGTTTTTTAAGAGTGTTGCAATCATTTGTTGAATTTCTTGTGTTTGTTCGTCAGGTAATTGTACTAACATATTTTCTCCTTTCTAATGTCCTAAAACATATGTAAATTGTTTAGCTGATTCTGCATCGAATGTGCGATAGCTGATTATTCCGAGTCCCTTAAAATTCGATTCGGATATAAGTATAGAACCATCAGATTTAACTTGCTCTACAAACGCTACGTGCCCATATACTGGATCTGCCCCAGCTTGACTTGATGAGAATGATAGTGCAGAGTGTTCTGTAGGTGTTTTCGTGGTTGAATACCCAGATTTTTCCATCCATTGATTACCGTTTCCCATGTAGGGATCGAATGTAATTCCAAGTTGTTTTGCCCTGTTATAAACAAACCAGGTACATTGGCCCCAGGGGTAGCTACTAGCTATATAATTAGTCGTATCAATAGTTTGTGTGATGCTATATCCTGATGGAATTTCACTTGAGCTGACTCTGTTGCCAGTATCATTTGTTTCCTTCGGAGCTCTTGGAGTTCCTCCGTGTTCATCTATATACTGATCGAGTTTTTGCATGGTTTCTGCTCTCCGTTTTCCAGAACCGCTAGTGTCTGTAAAATATACTCCTCCATCTATAGAACTATTAAGAGTTCCGTTCGCATACTTGAGAGCTTTATCATCCTGTATTTTAAAGGTTTCGTTTTTGTTTCCAATAATTGTTTGCTTAGTTAAACTTACAACAGCTATATCGTCATTAAAATTATTCGCGTTTTCTGGATTAGAGTCAAATGCACCAAAGCCAAACATATTAGCTCCAGGATTTCGTGCTACACCAGCTGTTCCTAGTGAGCTTTCATTTAATGCTATTGCTACAATACCACGAACATCTAAGTTAGACTTAGCTTCCCATTCTAAAAGTTTTCTCCCGTTAATACGATCTCGGTCAAAGGAGATTCCTAATGTATCTAAAAAGCCATCTAATTGTTCAGCCTTGATACCATAACGATGAACAAGGAGATTATGTGTATAGGGGTCTCCGTCTGACCAGTGCTCAGCATATTTGAAATCTTTTGATGTTGTGGAAGAACTATTTGCACTTCCTCCAATTGCTCCCATGAAGATTATAATTACAAAGACTGGAATTATTAATGGAATGAGGTGGGACAATAGATACCATTTTAGTTTTTTCATAGAATCTCCTTTCTAATTTTAGTGTCTAATATAAGCAGTAAATAAGACAGTTCCAAATCTCCATTTAGCATCCAAAACTACAGCATGAGATTGAACTTGGTCGATAATTTGTTCTTGTTCTTCCTCTAAAACAGGAAATAAAAGAAGGAAATCGACAGATCTTTTTCCTTCTCTATAAGCTTGGTAAAGTGTTTCTTCAAGGATTTTTGGGAAGGCAGTTCTCGAGCGTATTTTAATGTTCATTTAATTCTCCTCTCAGTTGATTTAGTCGTTGAGTCAATCGATTTCGTCGTTCGATATTTGCTTTCAATTTATTATCTCGTGTCATTGTTTTACGATAAGCACGAGTAAAAGCATTTGAACCTTGTGCTTTATACATTGACTGAGAATCTTTATATTTCTCTAATTGTTGTTCAATCGTATTAATCCTATGTTGTTTGAATGGTGAAATACGTTCTTCCTTTAGAGTTTGAAATTCATCATTAATTGTCGGAGTAGTTTCTTGTTGAATAGTAGGAGTAACAACTGGATTTTGAACATTTTTCTGAACAGTCTCTGTTTGAGGATTAGTTGTTTCAGATTTTTTTTGTGTGATTGGAGTTTCAGTTGATTCAGGCTGTGAATTCTCTATAGATGAATTTGTATCTCTTTGTGTAAAATAGGAGCCAATATTTTGGAAGTGGCTCTTACTATTCATAACCATACCACTAGCAAATCCAGCACCTGCTAGTGTAAAGTTTCCAAGATGTTGAGCTGTCTTCAAGCTTTGAGTTGGAATTTGAGATGTAATTTCTTTAGTTTTCATGACGCCATTCTCGACCTTATTACCAATATCAGATGTTACCATTCTAGCTTTAGAGCCAAGGATAAATTGAATTAATTCTGCTTTGTACTTCCATATTAGGAAGTAGATGACACCTTTTGCAACTACCGAAACCAATAACTTAAAGACTAGACCGAGTAGAACTAAGGATGGCAGATTCTTCAAAATAGTATCAAAACTAGTGATAATCATATTTTCTACAATTTTTTCAATGTAGAAAATTAACAAGATTAATAAACTAGAGATTACTGGAAAGGCTAAACCACCCAACATAACTTTAAGAACCCCAAAAATTAGATCTTGCATTCGAGGAATAAAAGAAATAAGAAGAACGATTGGGAATATGAGAATCATTGTTAACACTATAATTTGTGCGATGATATTTAGTAATTGAATAACAATGATTGGTAGTGCTAAGACAAATGCTTCTAATACTTTAAAGATGACATAAAATGTGCGTATAAAGATAAAATCTGGCATTGCAGAGACCCAACGATTCTTTTCACCATCTTCATTAGCACCATTCCCTAATTCGTCTAGATATTGAGAACGTTCTTTTGTTTTTACAGCAGTGAAATTTCCTTTACTATCACTAGTACCGAGCACTTTGCTATCGTCGAAATCTTCTTCTTTTCCATTTTGACTGTTTTTGTATTTTCCGTTCTCTTGGCCAGTATTTACAAAAAGATAGGCTTTATATGAAGTTTCAGCTATATAGCTATCAGCCATAGATTCACCGACTTTTACAGATTTATCTTTTGCATAGTCCACCTTAATACTCACAATTTTTTGTTTAACATCTTTCGAAACATTATTGATGGTATCAAGAAGATAAAGCCCTCCGGAAGTTCCAGCAATTGTACCAAAGTAACCAAATCCTAGTAGAATGACTAGACAAACATGAAGAAGTGTTTTAGCAAACGAGCCTTTAGAAAAGAAGTACTGGTAGAAGAGATAAAAACCAAGTATCAAAAGAAGTAATGCAACTAATGATTGGTCAGTAACATTCCCTTTTGTTGAACCAGTAAACCCATTCCATAGACTCTTTGCACCATTAAAAACATAAGTTTTATATGCGCTGTAAAGATCAATGCTTTCAAGAATTCGGATGAACAAAGAGAAAAAGCCAACAACAGCATTGAGGATGAAAAAGAAGAGATTGACAAAAAGTTCATTAATGAGAACCCAAGCTCCATTAAAAGAAGCATAACCTGTTGGTTCCATGTAGGATTTGAGAGAGAAGATATCCACTCCCTTTAGCTTGTCAAAAGCCTCTTGCATAGATTCACCTCCTAACTAGCGTATTTATTTTCGAGACTTGAAGATACAGTGGCTTTCATTGGCTTCAAAAGCATATCGATATCTTCAAATAGATTGTGAATTGAAATCATATTAAGATTTCCGTAGACATCATAATAAAGACATTGACCAGAAATCATATTATCAATCCACTCTAGATTGTTTTCAGTAACTTCGAGATTTACATGTTTTAGAATATCCTCCCGCTCTGATTTTTCATAGAATGCAAAGATTGTACCGAAACCAGTTGTATCGTCATCGTTTTCTGCATCATGAACAGATTGTGTAATCAGTGCTAAAGTATTATTTTTAGAGCGTCCAATACGGCGCATATTTTTAATTACAGCTTTACCTTCTGCGGATTTCATTAGAATCCAAGCTTCATCGAAGAACTCAATTGTATCTTCATTTTCATTGCGTTCTCCAAAATGAGTACAGAAAGCACCAAGCGCAAACATGAGAGCTATGGAGTTACGCTCATGATCGGAAATTTTTGTGGAATCATCTTTAGGGAGTTTGAGATTGTTGACTTCTAAAATAGTAACTCGTGACTCATAGTCAAGGCCTTGAGTTGTTCCGTCAGAAAAAGCTAATTCTAAAATAGAATTAGTCACTATTGATGTTAGATACCTTCCAACTGAAGCAATTTCAGAAGATGAAGAGTTTCTTAAAGATTCTAAAACGTGTTTGAATCCTACTTTTTCACCTGTTGCTCTACGCTCTACAATCGCATTGATTGCTTCTGTGATTGCTGTTTTCTGATCCATTGAGACATCATCAACAGCTTGTAAAAGAAACTCGAGCATATTTTTAGAAACTTCTACGGATTGTTCTTTCTCAAGAACTATAATTGGATCTAACACTCCATGATTAGAAGGGAGAGAACTGTCGAGAGTCACAAAATTGAAGTTTTCAATCTGTTTTTTTCGTTCTGGGTATAGTTCGGAAAAATGAGGAGAATTAATTACTTCATGATAATGATTTCTAAGTTCACGTTTTGGATCGATATAGAGTGTTTTGACATTTTGTAGAGCAACACTCAAAAAAATAATTTGAGCCAGGAAAGATTTTCCTTGTCCTGTTGCCCCTGTAATGATGATGTGTGGGTTTTTAGTGATCTTACCAGCGATATCTTCTTTATTTCCGACAGTGGCATTATAGAGGACGATATTCTTTGAAGAATCAATAGCCTTTTCAATGTTATCCCAGCGTCCAATCCAGTTATCGACACGGCCGATATACCACCCAATACGATTTCCTGAGGAAGTACTTGTAAAGGGCATAAGTTCAGAGAAACCTCTGCATGTGACCATGTGTGTCCATGTCCGTGTTTTTTTCTGAAGAGATTCTCCATAAAGAAGTGCTTGAAACAGGTAAGGGGCATCCTGCGAAGCTTCGCTAATTTCAACACCCATATCATCAAAGTAATTTAGAATAACTTGTCTTCTTTGACGGAGTTGATTTACGCTTGAGGCTGAAACCACAAGGTAAGCTCCGTATTCTATGATCTCTTCCTTATTACCCACCTTTTTCATGAGATCCTTTAGGGAGATGGAACCCATAATAATTTCGTCTTGTTGAACAGTATCGGTGTTTTCTGCTTCTTCCATAATATTCCTAAAGCGAGTGTTGGAGCGTCCCATTTTCCCTTTTATTTTGTTGGAATCAATGAATTCTGCCTTTATTCGTAGTTCTACAGGGAAGTTTAATCGTTGGACAAACTCTCCTAAATGAAAACCATTGAATTGCACAGGATATTTCCCAATTGGAAGAATAGTAACAAAGGACGAACCATAAGGACTTTCGAGCTTGAGGAAACCACCTTTTAGGACTTTGATTAGAGTATCTGTAATATTGAATTGAGAACGATTAGCAAGAACTTCTTTCTTATAGTGAGGTATATAGCGAAGGTATTGCATACGTTGGTAATAAAACAGCTCTTCATCGGTAAGACGTTTAGCACGAAGAGTAGATAAAACTTGAAAGACAGTTTCTTCATCGCTTTTATAATCTTCATACCAAGTCAAATTTGTTTTGAATTCATATCCTAAGCCATTAGCAATTTTCTCAGATAATTCAGTGAAGTTCTCAAGAGCTAATTCTTTTAGAGTTGCTCCATTGTTTTGTTTACGTAATTTGATTCCCACAACCCAATCGTACTGATAGGGGATTTCCATCTCATCAGTTAGTCTATCAACGGTATAGAGAAGAAGTTCCTCTCCAAGTGTCCGACTATCATCTGCTAGAGCTTCAGAAAAGTCTCGCAATTTCTCTTCTAAGAGGTAATCTTTTGGGATTAGTGAAATCTCAAAGTGCTTATTTTTCTTTAGTTTCTTGATGATTTGGGAAACTGTTATCTTGTGTTTCTCTTTTTTATATTCATCCGTAATGGTGATGGGAGTGTTAGGGATGCGGTAGTAAGCAACAACTGATTGATCTTTTTTGAGTGCTAAATTTTTATTGGTTGTTTTAAATGGGTAAGTTAAGATAATACTCATAAATCCTCCTTTTCTATAAATTTGTTTTTTCAAAAACTATTTCATCTATTGGGTTTATTCGATCTTCGTGGTAGATTGCTTTTTTGTTTAATTTAAAATCAAAAAGATAAATGATATAGTCTCCAATGAAGACATGCATTTTCTTACCGTGAGGTTCGTATTCGGTATAAAATTTAGCTAATTTATAAGGAATATACCAATAGAGTAGTAGTGAAATAGAGTGTGTGAATCGTGCGATTGGAATCAAAATAAATCCTCCAAAAAGCAACATCATCACAAAAATGAAGATGAAGACAATAAAAAAAGATAACTGCATTGGTGTAGCGAAATACCAAATTCGTGTACCTTGCTTTGTTTTTATTTCTTGAATCCAATAAGGGGCGTTTAGCCCCTTGCTGTAGTCATATAGTTTTTCTTCATTCATGATTAAAGACCTGTTTCAATTCCGAAAAGTCTAAGGAACCAACCAAAAGCTTTCAAGATATCTTGTCCTTTGGTAAGGGATACGATGACGGCATAAAATCCTAGTACGGAAAGGAGTTGGATCCAAGAACTATTGCGCCAAGCTTTGATGGCTAATAGAACAGCAATAGCTCCTAAAATCCAAACGGCATCGCCTTGAAGAAATGTTCGTAGATTTCCAGTATTCATATGTTTCTCCTATTCTTTATCGTTCGCATAATTTAGTGGAATGGTGTGTTCTAATTTTGTGACATAGTACGTCTGTTCTTTTTCTGAGAGGGTAAAAGTAAAGTTTTCTGAGTGAGTACTTCCTCCAACTGCAAAAGTAGCTTGCACATAAGCAACGAGGGAGTCTCCTTCATTTTTAAGATAGATGTAGTCAATAGATTTAAATTTTGTATTAGATACAACAGTGATATTTGGAGCAATTAAATTTAAATTATCTTGATTGCTAGTATAATTTGTAAAGAAAATAGTAAGAAATTTCTCTATCTTCTTATGTTCTGAGTCAGAGAATTGATCTGTCGCAGATAATTTTAGTTTTTCTTCTTCGTTAAACTGTCCAGCTTGATAAGATGTTAAAGCAGAGAACCAAGGTAGTCCGGAAATAAAGAATTTTCCATCTTTTCTTCCAAAAGGTATGTTAAAACCTGTCTGGTATTCTTTGGCATTCTCATTATTAATCTTTTCTTTATATTTAATCTTATACCTAGCAATATTATCTTCTACAGTCAGTAATTGAGCTGAGACAAGTTCACTTGGATTTCGAATTTGACCTTGTGATTTGATATCAGGAACAAAGTTGTAGAAGTTTTCTAATCGTTTAACTTGCTCTTGTTGCTTATCGGTATCTTGTGATAGAGTAAAATAAGCATAAACATAGTCATTCAGATAGTATTGAAGTTGATAGTTGTATTGATCAGGCTCCGTTTTAGTTTGATTTGAAGTGGTATCTATGCTCTTAAGACTTTCTTTTAGAGAAGTGACTTGATTTGAAAGAGTAATAGCTCGGAAAGAACCCATTAGACCAATAAAAAGGAGGAAAAAAATTCCTCCAATCATAGCTATGTTTACAGTCTTTTTATTTACAATTTTTAATTTTGGTGGTTTTCCTTTCTTCTCTTTCTTTTCAAAATTAGAGAGATAATTTCTAAATTTTAGTAGGTAGTTCTTTGATTTATTCATAGACACTCCTTTTAAATATTAGCTAATTCAATAAACTTTGAACCTTTTGCATAGAGTCGTTTATTTGCTTTTTCAATCTCTCCGTTGATAAAGTAGTATCCTCGCAATTCATTTTGTAGTTGCTCTACTAAATCTTGTTTTAGTTCCTTAGTTTCCTCTTTTTTAAGAAGGGCGTTTAACTCTCCAGCTTTTGTCCAAGCCTGGTTGTGATCCTTTTTCTTGAGTAATTCCCCAAACTCATAGGAGAGTTGACAAACTTTCTTTTCAAATTGTGTTTTTGTAGCCATAATTATTTCCTTTCTAAATGTTTCTTGATTTCCCTTAATAGTTTTTTGAATATAGGTTATGAGAGAAGGGCGCATATATAAGTTGAAATTGATTAACTCACCATCTATTGTGAAAAGTGCATGCTCGTATGAATAAAATCCTCTTGAGTTAGGAGATTCTTCTCTAGACTTTGCGCCACATTCTAAGTAATAATCTTTTCCTTTTCGTAAAAGGATATAGAATGTCCAAAATTCTTTATCAGGTAAAAGAAACAAATCTTCCTTGTATATTTTCTTAAACATTAGTTTTCTAATAAATCTTCATAACCTAATGCTTGATAGATAAAGTCAGAGTCAAACCAGAGCCAGTCATTAATTTGTACTTCGGTTGGAATGTCTCCTGAAAAGATGTCCTCACAAATTGTGGTTAAGATATCCATTCCTCCTCGCTCTCGAACGGTGTTTAATGTATCTAGGGCACCAGCCCATGCTTTAAAGCTTTCAAGTGAGCTTAGTTCTACTTTATATTCCATGGATAATTCCTTTCTATATTTCGTATTGTTTATTTGCTTTAATAAGATTTAGCATTGCATTCCCTCTATCTGTAATTTCTCCGCTATTTTGAATCATTTTCATGTATTCCGTCTGCATAATTTTATCCGCTTCATTCACGAGTGCTAAGGAGTTAGACACCTGATGGGTTAGCCAGCGAATGGTACGCTCAAAACTATATGATTGTGGATTTGTAGATAATTTTAAAGGTTCGACACCACCAAATAATTTTTGCCATTTTTCGTCTGGTTTATAAGCTCCGAATTGATTAGTGCCATTATATACTTGAATTTCTTTATTAACGACACCACGGGCAATTTCTCCAAGATCCACTCCATTGACATATTCCTCAATTGTACCTTGAGCTTTTTGGTCGGAAAAGCGAATTTCATAGCGGTTCCAGATACCAAAAATCTCCAAGGATTCTTCCAAGGAGATGTTTTCCTGTTGAGCAAGTTCGTAGCGTTTTTCATAGAAGTTGAAGTAGAGTTGACTTTGACGGGAACCAAAATAAATAGATAGTCCGTGATTTGCTTCCATGTCTTCATTATTTGTAAAAGAACCTCCACCAGTCACATTCCATTTTTTAAGTGACTTTAGGACGATTTCTTTTGCGTATAGGCGTTCTATTAACTCAGGGAGATGTATTTGTTCATCCTCTCTGCCGAACCCCTTGTAGAGTTCATCTAGAGCGATATCTAGTCGTTTAATCCGACAATCCTCATAAGAATAGAGAAGATTTTGAAAGAATGTCTGCCAGGTTACTCCTTTATGTTCTAGAAGAACTTCCATCTCACGGCATCCTTGACCGGATAATTGAAGACAAGCTTGAAAATCTTTTGTTTCTGCTTTATCAAAGAAATCAAAGATCCAAATATTTCCTCGTTGCCAGAGATGAGTGTAATTCATGAGACGTGTTTCTTGTTCTGTGAATTCTGTGAGATGACAATAGAGAAAGTTACTACAAAAGCTTTCTAGATCTCGTAGGGATGGGAATGAGATTCTTACATAGTCAATCCTAGCACGTAGGCTATTTTTTTCGTATTCTTTATGAAATCCCAATTTCTCTTTAAGATTTCGGAACTTTTCGATAGTTAAACCTCGTTCTCCGGATTCATATGAACGGTAGGTTCTAGTTGGAAGGTCAATAGCTTCTGCAAACTGTTTTTGACTCATCCCAGTTTCTTGACGAAATTTTTTAAGATTGAATGGGCTGATTTTATCCATTCATGAGTATACCTCCTTTTTTAGAGTGACACACTTTTTTTACGAAAGTTACACACTTCTTGAAATCTGTAAACTCAACTCCCATAAGGAATTAAGAGGGGTGGATGTGGCATTTTTGCCAAATGTAACCCCCCTGTTAGAAATCGGGGGTTGAAGTTTCATCATGGACTAGGAACGTCGGTCTACGGTCTGCGCCTGACCTGTGGTCAGGCTTGCCCTTGACCTTGTCCTAGCCCATGATGACTAATAATTGCTTCAACAGCTTTTGGATAAGATTTGCGTCCGTCTTCATCAAATTGTGAGAGTATTTCAAGAAGGAGTTTTTCTTGGAAAGGTTCTACTAAAATAGCAGAGTCGGAACGTTCAAAAGTCATTCCTTCTTCCTCTAATAGATAGATTATTTTCCGTAGTGTTGTCATTTTTAAATTTTGCTCATCAGAAAAGTCTTTAAGGGTACGACTAGTAGTTTTAAGTAACATATTAGACTCCTGAGTTTCTTTTTCAGTTTGAGTTTGTGATGTGAATTCTTTAAAGACAGAGAATTCTTCTCCTTCAAATTCGATAATTGGTATTTGTGAGTAAGCATTATAGAAGGAGAAGCCTTGATCAAGTGGAACATAAGGTGAGAAAAATTCGCCCGCTAAATCACCGTTGTTAGCAATATACCCCCGACCTTTAATACGGATACCGTTGATTTCATCTAGCTTTTTAAATTCTTTTGTTTTATTTGCATCTCCAAACATCATGTCATATCCTGTTGATTCTAAATGACCGACGGAGAGACGCTTCATAAAGTTGTCTCTAAGGGCTGTTTTGATAAATTCACCGTCAGGCCGTTGCATTGCAAAAATGATGAAGACGCCAGCTTGACGGCCTTCTAGGACGAGTTGAGATAGATATTCCATGAGTTCAGCTTGTTGGCTATATTCACGGTCTATTTTTGCCATGAGAGCTGCCCATTCGTCTACTAGAATGAACTTTGGTTTCATATCATAGTGCGTAAAGTTCTTACCAGCTTGAAATTTAGGGGAAGAAGACATTAATTTATAGCGTTTTTCCATAAACTCTACATTTTCTTTAAAACAGTTAATGATATCCTCTTTACTAGTATAGACTCGGTTATGAAAGACTGGTATCTTTTTTAAACCAGCTAAGTCAGAGTTTTTGGGATCACAAATATCAATAAATCCAATTTTAGCGAGTGCATAGATGATAGTCATGAGGACAACAGTTTTACCTCCACCGGTTCCACCGCCAATGAGAAGATGAGGCTCTTCAATAAAGTCCCAAGTCACATCTTTCATGAGTTGTAGTTTCGAACCTTTGACTATAACATTATCAATAGAAATACGACTATCGATACGATTGATAGCAATTTCATATTTGATAAAGCGTTTATCAAAAGTCTTGTTTCGAAAATCTCCATTAAACATTACTTCAAGAGTAGAACCAAGGTTTAAGAAACGATCCTGAAATTTATTCCCTTCTAAGATAAAGCTAATTTCAATTTTATATGGTGATTGTTTTAGATAAACTTGGGGAAGTTCAATCTTTTCACTAATCTTATTTTCTCGTTTAATTTTTTTTGATAGATAGAGATTATTCTCTAATAAAAAACGAGATAAAATACGTAAGCTATTCATTTTTTGAAAGAATAGTAGCTTCTCGTAACAAAGGTGATTAATGAACCAAGCAAGAATAGAAGAACTAAAGAATACAGCGCCTATAACATAAACTTGTGGTAGGGGATAAATTTTTAACTCTTCTAGATGAATGTAAGTATAAAGGCTAATAGCAAATAAAAAAGGAAACAACAGAATTAACCATGTGATCCCCTTAATTTTTCGGTGAATGATTCGAACTCTTTGTCCTCGATAGGTAAAGAGTTTCATAGTATCTCACCTCCTAATTTTCTTTTTTATGTTCTACGGGTTTGTTTTCCTTGGATGGAGTGCCTCCTGTTTTTTTCTTAATTTTAGAAGCAAATAATTTGAAGATATCATTTCTATTTACATGAGTATGTGTAATGACAATATCTTCTAATTCAATTTCTTCACGATATTTTAGGCCAAGATCTTCAATTTCAGATTCTGACATGTCTGCAATAGTAAAGAAAAGTGTCTGATGTTGTTCAGAAGAATGAATCGCAACAACAATACCACGGACTTCTCCGGTATTGATTTGAGCAAATGAACCGTCAGGATTTCGTTGTGAACGGTCCTCCTCAAAGATAATATCTGGTCCTTCAATTCCACGGAAAGTCAATTTACCAAGGACTTGGGGGACGTCTAAACCATCAGTGATGACGCGATAAGTTTTGTCAGCAATTTGTAGTTTTTCTCCGTAGTTTAATCCAATTTTAGCCATTTAATTTTCTCCTTTGTTTATTTATTTTTTCAGTACTAGTTTTTCAGCAAAAACATTAAGTGCGGGTGCAACAGAATTTCCATTTAGAGAAGTGTCTGATAGGAAGATAGGGTTAATTACTTCTACAAGAGCATCTTCTGGGAAGACTGTGGTAGAAGCAGGTGTGATAACATGGAAGGAACCATGTGTTTCACTATTTAAAATATGACGTTGATATTTACCTTCTTTTCCAAAGATAAAACGAGGGGCATTTCCCAATTTTTCATAGTAAGCTGGGCCGATAAATTCTGGTTTCATTTTTAGTGTTTCTGGGATCATAAGTATTTTCCTTTCTGATTGTAAAATAAAAAGAGCTAAGCTAATTGCTTCACTCTTGAGTAGTAATGAGTAAAAAGTTTTCGTTTAAACATTCTTGTATAAAATTGTACTTCACCATGAGCAAAGCCAGTAAGCAGTGATTGGTTGGCAAGTTTATCTAAATCCTTTTGGGCTTGATGATAGAGTTGCCCCTGGAGTTGTTCCAATGAGGAAAAGATATCATAGGTGAAAATGTAGTTTTTATAAATTCGTTCACATTGTTGTGCGAAAAAAGTTAGTCATAGTGTTCTCCTTTATTGTAAAAGTAAAAAGCTACTAAGAAAATGGACTTAGTAGCTAGAGTAAATCTATCTAGTAAATTAGATAGACAGCAGTAGAGAAAAGTTATTTGGTTGAAGGATTCCTCCTTCACGGTGGCAACGTTTAGCAAGGTGCTTTGCGTAAATTACCATCGCTTTCCCAGCCAATCTCAAAAGGTAGTCATTATCATACCCGTTGGATTCTCTTACGCCTTTTGGCGAAGCCAGTTCACTTTACTATACGGAAAAGTGCGAAAGTCCGAAATGCGTGGAAGCCCACAAAATGTTTTATATCTTCACTTCAACCATAAAGAGACTTGACTTTTCTTTCCAAAACGTTTACAATAAAGGTACGAAGTTTAGTGTAGTTTTGGCAATCAGTCCTCTGGTTGTCAGACGCACTTTTTATTTAATTGTCAATGATCGTGATTTAGCCTTGAAGATAAGGTTATTATTTTCAATTGCTATACAACTATTAGTTGTTGTTTATATTATACAACCATTAGTTGTTAATGTCAACGATTTTCTGCAAAAATTTAAAATATTTTTTGAGGTTACACATGGAATTCGCAGAACGCTTGAAAACACTAAGGAAACAAGTTAAACTAACACAGGCTCAAATAGCAGAAAAAATAGATATTTCCCAACAAGCATATGCTTCATGGGAACGTGGAGCAAAAAAACCAACACAAGAAAATCTTGTTAAGATTGCACAAGTTTTAAATGTGTCCGTTGATTATTTAGTTGGGAACTCAGAAGAAAAATCAGATGAATTAGATAATATTGAATTGCTTTTCCGTATGAACTCAAAAGGCTTGACTGATGAGGAAAAGGAAATTTTTAAGAAAGAGTTGATTGAGTTTATGGAAGAACGTAAGAAAGTATTCAATGGAGGGGAATAGATGAAGTCTGGTTTTATAAATCTCATAGCTCTTTTAGAGTCAAGCAAGGATCCTGATATTTTTGAATCTTTTAAAAAAATTAATCACTTAGGTGAAATTAGGGATGATGAAATGGAAGGAACTATAAAAATATGTAATAATTTTTTGAAAACTGAAATAAGATCTAGTTCAAAATTTTCTGGATATATTTTCGGTGCTAAATATGTGGGTGTGGTATCAGAAGAGTTTGATATTCTTAGATTTTCAAGTGATACAATTATTAATATAGAATTAAAAAGTGGAAATAAACCCGAAAGAGAAATAAAAAGACAATTAGTTAGACATAAATTTCTGTTAAATTCTATTCATAATAGTGGGGATGTGCGTCTATTTACATATATCACTGATACAGAAATTCTATATGAACTTATTGATGATAAACTAGTACCGATAGATTTTAAAGATTTAGTTAATGCTATTCCTACGAATTTTATTGAATCAAATTTATTATCTACTCTAGAAGATTCATCATTTATTATTTCTCCTTATTCCGAGTCAGAAAGATTTTTTAATAGTAAATATTTTTTAAATAATGAACAAGAAACTGCTAGAAATGTTCTAATAGATAGCGATGCTAATTATATTGCTTTAAAGGGAGGTCCAGGAACTGGGAAATCACTTGTTTTATTTGATGTTGCAACTAGGCTATCTCAAAATAGTGAAAAAGTATTATTTGTTTTTTGCTCTGCTCTCTCTAATGATTTAATAACTACAATAGACCAAAAGACAATTTTTAAATTTATTGATATAAGAAAGACAAGAGATCTTTCTGATGAACAATTAATGGAGTATGATGTTTTAATGATTGACGAAAGTCAACGTCTATATGAGAGTCAACTTAAAAGATTTATTAATCTTTTTAAAAATAAAAAACTCATATTAACAGTCGACAGGGATCAAACATTAAGGCCTGAAGAAAAAAAATTAGATGTTGAGGGAATATTTGAAAGAAATGCCCATAAAGAAAAAGTTGAGATAGTTGACTGTCTCTCAGAAAAAGTTCGAACAGATATTGAGTTAGCAACATTTATTCAGAAATTCTTTGATAAGAGTAAGTCAAATTTGGGAGTGATGAACTTTCCAAAAGTCAATGTTGTATATTTTGAAAATTCAAGAATAGCCTTTCCGTTTTTTAAAAATTGTATTGATAATGAAGGTTTTATATCTTTAGAGGTTCCAGAATATATTTACTCTGGCGAATTATCTAAAGTTTTTACAGAATCTCTTGATGCTTTTGATGTAATTGGAAAAGAATTCGATAAAGTTTTGCTACCACTAAATAGTAGAGTTAAATACAATTCTGATAAAAAGTTAACTGTACCAGTATTTAAAAAATATCCATACTTAGCTGAGAATAGTTTATTTCAAATATTAACAAGAACCAAAAAAGAACTTTTAATTCTCGTAATAAACAATAAGGATTTATTTTTAGAGATTGAGAAAATTTTAACTTGGAAAGAATTCAGAGACCAATCAAATATAAGTAAAAGGTTGAAATCTCTAAGAGAAGTAAACCATAAAACTATTGATGACTTAACAGCAATTGTGAGAAATTATAAAACTATAGAAGAATCGGGGATAATACCTAACCGTAAAATTTCCAAAGATTTAGCTAATTTTTATAATGTTTCTAGACAATTTATTGAAGGGGAACCTTCGGAATTAAGGTATAGTGATTTTGAAATTGCTTATCGAAATAAGACTCAAAAATATACTAAGATTCAGAAAGAAGAACTACAAACTAAATTACTAGAATTCTTAGAATCATATAATATTTAAAGTTAAAATTTAATATTTTTTAAGTGGACAATCGTCCACTTTTTTTATATAATTAACTCAACCTATTTGGTTTAGTTTTGTAAATTGTGACTTAAAGGAGGTACTATTCGTTGGATGAATTGTATTCAAGAGTAAGCAAGATCACAAAACAAGCTCTGTATTCTTTTATGAAAGAGGAAGAAATTTCAACCCTAAACTATCACTTTCACTATTATTTTGACTATTGCATTCATGAGAATAACATTCAAGTCATTAGCCATCACTTTTCAAATCATAAAATTGAAGGTTTGACAGTTATTGATAAGATAGGAACGAGTTTTTCCTATGAGCGAGACAATCCAGTAACCAAGCGTCACTTTACCTTATGTCATGAATTAGGGCACTTTATCTTGAAACACGATGGCTCTTATTTTACAGAGTCAGTTGATAATCAGGAATCTATTCTAGAGCGAGAAGCCAATGTGTTTTCAGCTATTATTCTGATGCCTGATATTGTGCTACTATCTAAGATTTACTACTCTTGTGATTCTTTCCAAAAGGTTAAAGAGGATCTAGAAGTTTCAAAGCAGGCACTTTATTTTCGGCTGATTGACTTATTGAGAGTTTACCAAGTGGATACTGAATCAGCTATTAAGCAAGCAGTAGATGAATATCTAGAGGGTCAAAATGCCCCCCTTCATAATTGCTTTCATCAACTAAAAGAAATGATGATTGAAGAATTCAATCGCTATCACCCCTCACTTATAGCACGGCTAAAAAAGAGATTGAAACAAACCAATTTCGTGACAAGTCAAGAATTACCAGAATTACTCGATCAAAGCAGATGGAATGAAATCAGGAATATAGATCATTTTAAAGTGTGGCTTGTTTACAACAAAGGAAAATCTTTAGCCTATGTGTGGGATAGTGAAAAGTTATCTGAAACAGAAGCAAAGAGAAAGGCAAATTTAGAGCTATTAGTTATGTGAGATAAGAATATGTATCGATCAGAAAATTTAGAGGCTCGTAGGTAAGTACGAAAACTAACACAAAAGATATTGCGAATAAATTTTCAGGTTTATTTAGTTAATAATGTGAACTCATAGAACACTTTCATTGATAAAGCAAAGTTGCTAGAGCTTGTTATATAAAGATTATTCTACGAAAATCGAACTTATTAGATATTCATCATGTTTTCTTTCCAAATAAAAGAGGACAAGCTAACTTTTAAAAAATAGTAAAATTGAAAATTAACTTCAATTTATGAAGTAATTTACGAACACCAAGTTAATACCATGTTTATGAAAAGATGTTTCATAGTATGCATAGAGCTCTCACTAATTTTAAACATAGAAATATTTTTATTTCTTATGATGAAGATTCTCGAATCGTTGGGAAAATTGTGAGCCTTTTTATGCTACTAGAAATTTAAAATTTTTATTCTTAGAAAGAGAATAGTGATACAGCAAGCAAATTATCTAAATGTGATATAATATATAGTTGAATAATAAATGAATTAAGGAAATAGAAATGTCAAAATTAACTGTTGTAGATTTGTTTTCAGGAGCTGGAGGTTTATCTAGAGGCTTTCTTGACGCAGGATATGATGTGCTACTAGGAGTCGACTTTGATGAGACAGCTTTAAAAACCTTCAAAGCAAATCATGGGAATTCTGAAGTATTGAAATTAGATTTATTTGATTTTAATAACATTGATAAAATTTTGGATTTTTTAAAAGAAAACAAGAAATCCGTTGATGTATTAGTTGGAGGACCTCCGTGCCAAGGATTCTCACTTGCAGGACCTCGAGATGTTAATGATGAAAGAAATCGATTGTATTTAGCAATGGTTGAGACTGCTAAACGTCTTAAACCGAGAGCCGTAGTTTTGGAAAATGTACCAGGTTTATTGCAATTAAACGAAGGGAAGGCAGCTAAACGTATTATTGAAGATTTTTCAGAAATAGGATACAACATCCACTGCAAAATATTATATGCTCCTGAATACGGGATTCCTCAAATTAGAAAACGAGTTTTCTTTGTAGGATTACTAAATAGTGATAAAATTTTTGAGTTTCCAGAAGGTTTTGTAGAAAAGGAAAATTTTATTACAACTGAAGATGCAATTTCTGATTTACCAGGACTTGAGGGGATTTATGGTGAAGAAATTCAAGAATATGAAACAGAAGCGAGAACACCTTATCAAAAATTGATGAGGAAAGATTCTAAGAATATTCGTAATCACATTGGAACTATCCATTCAGAAAAGACAATTAAGATGATTTCAATGGTTCCTGAGGGAAAAAACTACAAGGCATTGCCAGAGAAATATAGAAGTATGTATAAATATAATGAAGCCTTAACCCGTTACCATAGTAAGAAACCATCGTTAACTATTAATACAGGTCATAGATCGCATTTTCATTATAAGTATAACCGTATACCAACTGTTCGTGAATCAGCACGTTTACAATCTTTTCCAGATGATTTTATTTTTTATGGAAATAAAACGGAACAATATAAGCAAGTAGGTAATGCAGTACCACCATTACTTGGGAAAGCATTAGCTGAAAAGCTAAAAAACACATTGGAGAAATAAAGTGTATAAGATCAAATTTATTGATTTATTTGCCGGATGTGGAGGCCTAAGTGATGGCTTTCTACAAACTGGGAAATTTGATGATATTGCTTCAGTAGAATGGTTGAAGCCACAAGTGGAAACACTACGAAATCGCTTGAAAACAAGATGGGGAATTTTAAATTCAAATGAAACGGTTCTACATTTTGATATTCAAGATGAAGAGCGTTTGTTTAATGGATGGAAAGACGATGAAAAGTTTGGTTCAAGTAATGGACTAGATTATCTTGTGAAAAAAGCTGATGGAGTAGATGTAATTATTGGAGGTCCACCTTGTCAAGCCTATTCTGTTGCGGGACGTGTTAGAGATGAAAACGGAATGCACGATGATTATCGAAACTATTTGTTTGAACATTATTTAAGTATTGTTTCTCGATACAAACCTAAGTTTTTTGTTTTTGAAAATGTCCCAGGAATGTTAAGTGCAAAACCAAAAGGGATTAATATTGTTGAAGAAATTACCAAGGGATTTAATGGAATTGGTTATAGCATTTCAACAAAACTAGGTTCACAAGCAGTATTAAACGCTTCAGATTTTGGAGTAGCTCAAAATAGAAAACGAGTCATTATTTTTGGGGTAAATAATGATTATCAGGCAGAGTTTCCAGAAATTAATTTTATAGATGAATTCTATAATATTATGAATTCAAAAAGAGTTTCTAAAAAAACTACTGTTTTTGAAGCTATTGGTGATCTTCCTAAATTTACACCTATCTTAACAAAACATGACAAGAGAAAAGCATATATAGATGCTGAAGATAATAGATATAATTGGCATAAACCTCGTTATCATAGTCTCAGAGATATGAATATTTTTAAGCTACTGGCAGAAGATATTGAGACTGGCAGAAATGAATATACGGATAGCAAGGCAATTAGTAAATTGTATGAAGAAAAAGTTGGTTCTAAATCTCCGATACACAGATATCATGTTTTGAGAAAAGATTTGCCTAGTACAACTATTATTGCTCATTTACATAAGGACGGTAATAGATTCATACATTATGATTCAAAACAAGCTAGGAGTATTACACCGAGAGAAGCTGCTAGACTACAATCGTTTTCTGATGATTTTATATTTTTAGGAACCCAGTCTAGTGTATTTCAAATGATTGGTAATGCAGTACCACCATTGCTTGGAAAAAATATCGCTCTTACTATATTTGAGTTAATGGAAAAGGAAAAACATGTTACATTATAATTTTACAAATGACCTTAGGATAACTAACCTATTAGAAATGCTTAAAGAGGTTGCTAATTTAGTTCGTACGGATACTTTACCAACTGCATTAGAAGATAAATCATTAAATAATAACGCTAATACTTTGATAAGATATTTTTCGTTATTTAAAGGAAGTAATAATTTAGAAGAAGCAGAATTTGGTGATAGTCGAAATGTTGTTTTGAATTTTATGTCAAAGTTCCAATTTCCAAATGACAGAAAAAAAGCTGATTTTGATATACAGGTTAATCAAAATATTAGATTAAAACCTTACCAAGTAATTGTAAAATTACTTTATATAGGTTCATTGTCAGATAGCAATTTTTACTTAACTCAAGAAGAGATTTTTCTCTTTATATTTTTAAATCCAGAGGTCGCTACAACTCAAAGTATTGACTACTCTAAACTTTTAAGAGATGTGCTAGATTATAGGGAAAATCATATCCTACCTCCTTTTATAGAACAAACTTCGTGGAAACAACCTGAACGACAGTTGCGAGAAATGTTACGTGTTATGACACATACAGATATAATTTCTTTTGAAAAAGGGGTAGTGAAATTTGAGAATGTAAGCAATTTTAGGAATAGTAGATTGTTGTCAAATCTCTTATTTGACAATAGATTTATTGATGGCTCTGGAAAAAGCTTTGATGATTTTAAAACTGAATATCAAAAATATATGGATTTAGAGGAAGTGACAGAAAAATATATAACTGAAGATAAACTTTCAAATCAAATATTTAATGTAGACTGTAACTTACGGGACCAAGTAGTACAAGAAATACATTTTGGTGCTCCAGGTACTGGTAAGAGTTATAGCATAAAAAACATTATTCGTAAAAGCTATCCCGAGTATGAAGAAAGTGATTCAAATCCATTTGTCCTAAGAACTACAATTCATGGTGAATATAGTCATTTTGATTTTGTAGGAAATGTTTTGCCAATATCTAGAAATGGTGTTGTTGGATATGAGTTTACAGAAGGTATCTTCACTACTGCCTTGATTAGAGCGATGCTGAACAAGGAGAATGATGTTTATTTAATCATTGAAGAAGTGTCTCGTGGAGACATAGCCTCAATTTTTGGAGATATTTTCCAACTTCTTGATAGAAATGAACAAGGAGTTAGTGAATATAGAATTGACAATTCACTAATTTCAGATGAACTCGTTAAAAATGGTGCCAAGTCAAAAGGTGATGACAAAATCTACCTACCTAACAACTTACATATTATTGGTACGGTTAATACTAGTGACCAAAATGTTAATGTGTTAGACACTGCTTTTAAACGTCGCTTCTCGTTTGTTTATGAAAGTGTTAGACCAAGTTATAATACTGAAAACGGTGAAATACTTAATTCAGTGGCCTTTAATCTTGGTGGGAAAGAGTTTGAATGGAATCAGTTCTATTTAGCTGTGAACCAGTTTATTGTATCTGAGCTTGGGTTGAGTGAAGATAAACAACTTGGTCAGTTCTTTGTAAAATTTAATGAGGGTGTTGATGTAAACGAGACAATCAAAAATAAAGTTTTGCACTACCTTTGGGAAGACGTACAGAATGCTAGTATGAGTGATGAAGCATCAATCTTTAATAATGAAATTAGAGCATTTTCAATTTTATATGATAGATTTAACCAAAGCACATCCGCAAGTGAAATCTTTTCAGATTCTTTCTTAGAAACTTATGATGGTCAAAAAGTAGAATTGAGAAAAAATTAAAATGAGTAAGAGAATTCCTATTTGTATAAATGATGGGGAAGTATTTGATTCTGAGAAATTGAATGATTTTCAAATCAACAACTTACTTCGTAGCACCAATGGTACAACTACAATAAATTTTGTGGGAGTTATAGTTTCTCGAAATCATACTTTACTCTCTTTCCCTAAGCATTTTGACCATGAAAAACTTTCTCTTGAAGAAAAAAAAGAGTATGCAAAGAGTATTGCTTCGTTACTAGTGAAAGGTTCATCAACAACTAATCCTAGGCAGACGGATGCTAAAAGTAATGAATTCCCTATGGATCGTTATTTGGCCATTGTAGATTACTATAAAAAGTATGGTATTTACAATAATAAAATTAGAGTTGAGAATAAGACCAACCAAGGTAGACCTAATTGGAAAAAAACAATCAGGAAGTCTCAAAAGATTATTCAAGATAATGGAATAGTATTTCTACCAGTAATATCAGTTAAAAATAAAAACAGTTCAGTTTTTCTAAGTGACTGTATGCAATTTATTTTGAGCCACACTTATGAACAATATTCAGATATACTCAATTTTTTATTACCATATAAGAATTTTCCTTCGGACAATATTTTTAAAAACTTTAAAGCTTGTGTTCGCAAATTGAAATTAATCAAGAACAGGTACTTTAAAGATACCGAAAAAGAGCTGATTCAAGCAATGATTAGCTATTTTGAATGGCTTTCATCGAGAAATGGAATTCTAGCAGTTACAACGACTGACTTTCCTTTATATTGGGAATCTATGGTTCATATTTTCCTAAATAAGACATTTTCTGGTATTGAGAATAATAAAATTAAGCTTTCTAAAGAGCCTACGCATAGATTTGATAAAAAATCGGAAAATACAGAAACAAAAGAAAATAGAGAACATAGTCAAACTCAAGGTTTTTCAATCGAATTGGACCATTTCTCTATTAGTGATAGGGAGGATGAAATTGTTTTGTTTGATTCAAAATATATGAATAGTATTTCTGAATTAAATTATAAACAAGCTTTCTACTATTATTTTCTAAAAGAAAAATATCCTCAAGCTATTATTCATAATGGTTTAATTGCTCCAACACATGGTGCCCCTTATGATAGAGTGCATATTGATAGAACGTGGATTGATGGTGTAACAGTAGAAAAAGGGTACTCAGATGGTCTTAAAATTGTAGTTCATTATCTAAATTTGAAAACTGTCATAGACTTTACTCTTACCAATGTTGTTGGCTTCAAAAAAGAGATTAGAAAACGTTCTAAATCAAAACGATAATATCATCGGGAAGAATACTCAGTCTTCCATGATTTTCCCATTGAACAAGTATAGAACCAAGGTCATCTATTCCTTTAATAACACCAATACATCCGATAGGTGGAGCATAAGGATCATCCATTTTTATTAGTTTCACTCTAGATCCGATTGGATATTTTTCTAGTAATTTTTCTTTATTGTAATTATTCATTTTTTCTCCTTACAAAAACACCTAGATTTTCTAGGTGTTTTTAATTTATTAATAAATGATTAAACTGTATTTTGCAATGATTGTATATGCTTCTTTAAAAAACGTCCTCTCTATCCAAATTTGGATAGGGTTTTTCATTATTGAAAACTCGAATTAAGATTTCAACACTTTCTTTTAAATGTAATAGTTCAGCTTTTCTGTCACTGATATCATTATTGTTCTCTATATTGTAACAATGGCGTTTGATATACCACAATGCTCTTTGGATGTTATTTTCTTTTGTAATTTTCATGGTTCTATCATATTAAAATATAATGAAAAGTTGATAAAGAAAAGTTAAAATGATTTCCAGTAATTCTCAGCTAGACATAATCTATAGTTGACCACTATTTTCTTTTATTATATACTATCTACTATGAAAGAAAATAAAATATTAATAAAAGTTAGTTTATTATTACTTTTGCTCGTATTTGTATTTGTTTTGATTGATTATTTCAACTTAATGGGTGAAGCAGTTTTAAGACTAAACGGGAACTCTGATTGGCTTTCTTTTTTAGGTTCTATCATCGGAAGTTTTATAACTCTATGGGGAATTGTTTTTACAATACAGTCTGAAAATAAAAAAAATACGGATCAAACCAGATTGTCAATAGCTCCGTTTTATAATTATAATTTTTCGAGACAAGACATTAATAGAGGATTGGCGCCAAGTGTCGATGAATCTAAAGAACAAGTTTTTACATTTCTTCTTCTGGATGAAAATCTTGAAAAATTCTTTTTAACCATGGATGTTGAAATCAAGAATATTGGAGTGGGAAATTCTATTTTAAAATATATTGAATGTGAATATAAAAATACGACAAGAAAAGTTTTAAATCCAAGAATTATTGAAACTAATAATAGTAATCGATTTACAATCAACATTCAAGTCTATAAATCAGATTTGAAAAAATTTATTGAAAATAGGGACTTGCCCACCCTGTTTTTCCATTTTTGTGACGTATTGGGCAATCATTATGTCGATCAAATTGAGACGGCTTTTGATATTGAGACAAATAGAAAGTGTGCAGAGATAAAAAATGGTTTAGTTCCTCAGAATTTCGTTTTTTATGATATGTATCTAAAAGGAACCAGAAAGGAATACTTACCAAGATATCAACATGATAGTTTATTTGATATAGATGAAGAGCAGGAGTAAAAATAGTTTATTTCGAATAGCTAGTATTTTGTTTTGGATATTTTCAAACTGTCAATTAAAATTATTAAGTTCATTGAAATAAGAAGTAGCTTAATCTGATTGAATCTATTGATATTAAGGGAGTTTAAAAATATTTAAAATCTACCCATTTAAAATTTAGTATTATTAAATCTATATTTACGCCTTTTAATACACTTCGTCCCTATCCAGATTTGGATAGGGTTTTTCATCATTGAATATTCGAAGTAAGACTTCAACACTTGCTTTTAGATGGAATAGTTCAGCCTTTATATCGCTGTTAGAGTGATTATTCTCTATATGGTAACAATGACGTTTGATATGCCATAATGCTTTTTGGATGTTATTTTCTTTTATATTTTTCATGGTTATATCATATCAAAAGAAATTATATGATTACTCTAATAATTCTCAAATGATTAAAAATAACTCTGAACTGTATATACAGATTATAAACAAGTATTTTAAAATATTTTATGGATACAAAAAAAGAACACTCGAATGTAGTGTTCTTATGAATTAAGCAAAGTATTCCCTAATTTTCGAGTATATTATTGATAGCCATATTTTTTTAAAGCTTCTTGATAAGCCTTGCTATCTTTTTTATAGTAGTCGTGTTTCATACCTGAAATATCTACAGTAAATACATCATCTTTAAAAGTATAACTTTTTGTAAGTTTAATAATGTTTTCTCCTAATAATTTAATGGTTGATTTTTCTTTGTCTATAGTAAACCCTTCGGCCTCTCCATGTTTAATAGTTCCCGTATCCCCAGATATAACAAAAGCTACTTCATTTCTATTTTCGTTTATCCAGTAATATTCTCCATCTAAGGAGTCATTTGATTGCTTAGAGCAAGCCATTAGCAAAAATGCAGACATAGATACCAATATTAATGCGATTAATTTTTTCATCTTACTTCCTCCTTTCAACATTATACCAAATAAATATCACAAGTATAATATAGATGTTGTTAGCTATTATTAAACTTCTTTCGAGAAAATACTTATTTTTCGGAAATAAGTATAAAAAAATAATCTAAGAAGAATTCTGGAACTAGATGTATAATTATGTTATAATCGAATTAAAATAGAGGTTAGATGAAGTAAGGAGATTTATAATGGCGACAGTATTTGATGTAGCATTTTATATATTGGATAATCTCGGTAGCATGTCAACTATGAAATTACAAAAACTATGTTACTATGCTCAAGCATGGTCTTTAGCGTGGGATGGTGTTCCGTTGTTTAATGAAGATTTTCAAGCTTGGGCAAACGGACCAGTATGTAGAGAGTTATATGATTTCCATAGAGGAGAGTTTCGGATAGATTCTGAGAAAATCAAAGAACGTAAAACTGATTATGAGTTTTCAGATGCTGAAAAAGAGACGTTAGATGTTGTAATTTCAGACTATGGATCTAAGGAGGCGTTTTGGCTAAGTGAACTAACGCATAAAGAGCGTCCATGGCTAGAAACTCGTGGTTCGCTAGGTTTTGATGAGCGTAGTGATGCAATTATTGATAAAGAATTGATGCAAGAATATTATTCAGGATTAGTTTCTAATGGGTAAAAAGAAAAGAACAAATATTAGTGAAGATCTTAAATTTGAGAAGAAAACATTGGTAGTCTATAATCCTGATTCTTATAAAAAATCTAAGCCGGTATGGAGTTTTGATTTAGCTGATTTTGACCATGACCAATGGAGTGTATTAAATGCAGATTTTATAGAAAAAGAAATATTTAAAACGTTAAAAGCTTTTGAGGGAATGACTTGGCAAGAAATTGATAGTGCAAGCGGAGGAAGAAAAAAAGGAACAAATAATCATTTTATTCCATTTGAAGATATGATTAAAGAAGCACAAAATAGAGCAGACGACTTGAATCTGCTTCAACATGAAAGTTTGTATTCGTTGAGAATTCAAGGATCTATTAGATTATTTGGAGTGCTTAATAATGGTATCTTTCATATAGTTTGGTATGATAGTGATCATGCTATATGTCCTTCAGAAAATAATTGAGTGAAGTTCCCTCATTCAATTAAATCTATTCATATTTTTAAAATAAAAAAAAGTAATTGAAGTTGTCCAGGGATTGATATGAAGCCAATTTAAAATTCTTTGAAACCCATCCTTGTCAAACCAGGTCTTAAGAAAGCTCGTAAAGCATCACAATTTAGTAAACGTTAATTCGAAAGAATTACTATACTTACAAAGAGCACCTTTCGGGGTGTTCTTTTTTTATACGTTCTTACTAAATTGGTGCAATTGACACAGTTGTTGCGACTTTAGTCGCTTACAAATGTGGATACAATCTGACAAAGTCAGTTGCCTCAAAACGTTAATTCGTTATTGGAATTTGTTACAAGATTTCAGCACTCTGTATTTACAGGGTGCTTTTTATTTTATAGAATATACGCGAATTGAATGCGAATATGGTATAATGAGTTATAAATAATTTCTTTAGAGGAAGTGGGCAGATGAAAATTATAGTTGATCGCGATTCGGTTTGTGCCGGAGATGATGCGTATGTTCATGAGATGACATTCGAGGTGCCAGAAAGCCTCAACGTTGCAGAGTTCTTTGACTTAGTGTATAGGCATAGATTCTTAGCCACCATTCAAGGCAACGATGTGGCGTGGGGACTTCAAAATCGCACTGGTAAGATTGGAGAATATTTTACAAAAACAGGAGAAGTCACTCATCCAGAAGTTAAAATTAAAGATAAAATTGATGAAGCTGGTGGCGATTCTAAATTATATGTGCGCTATTATAGTAACCCGGAATGGGCAAAAGATAACAGTAATAGAGAATAAGCGTGAAGAAAAAATAGTTTATAGACAGAATCAATAGGGATTTTCGTTTTCCATCGATATGACACGCTAGGGAATTCTCAGATTTCAAGTCATTCGTTCGCAGTCGTAGACTTTCTGAAGAACAGCTCTCCCAGACGTTTGTGAAATTCTGTGAGGAGCTTGAGAACTATCTCGAGGAAGCAGGAGACGAGTATCGCATATTATTTAAGAAGAAATTCTTGTGACAGGAGAGGTAGCAGACCACGCTTTCAAAACCGTAAGAGATGTAGCGGTATTCTCGAACAAACGTTTGGTTTTTAAAGATGTTAAAGGGAGAGCAAGAACGAAAGTTGAGATGTATTCCTTGCCGTATAGCGCAGTGAATATGTGGTCTACAGAAAATGCAGGTATCCTCGATTACACGGCAGAAGTGGAATTATGGACGCGTGCAGGTCATATCAAGATTGAATTGAAGTGCGGTATTAATATCCGTGAATTCGAACGATTACTAGCAGAATATGTTTTATAAAGAAAATAAGAGTCGCTACAGTTGTAGTGGCTCTTATTTGTTGAAAGTATTTTTAATTCCTTTGCAGCACCTGATGCTTGTCGACTTATTCTTGCAATTTATCAAATAAAAAAGGGACTGTATTACAATATCTAGCAAAAGCTTCTATTAGTTTGACAGTAATCAAAGGAGTGTTATAATAGAAAAAAAGAGAGAAATGAGAGATTGAGTATGGGGAAAAAACTATTAGGTGTAGTTTCAATACTTCTACTAATGCTTTTGCTTATATTTAATGCAAGTAAAAACAACAATAATACCTATGATAATGAATTTCTAACTTCGTTAGCAAAAGGGTTAGATAAACGTTGGGAGGTTGTTGCCAAAAGGGAGTATGATCAAGAATCACTAAAAAACTATAGAACCTATGTGGATTATGAACTAAATGAACTTAAGAAATATAAAAATCGAGAGTTTGAGAATCCCGAGTTAAAGAAACTAGCTGACACCTATATTGATGTCCTTAAGAATGAAAAGGAAACGACAACAAATCGAAAATACCTGGATAGTATCTTTAGACGCGAGTGGAATAAACTCCAACATAAACGTTATGAATTACTTTTAGATATTAATTCAATA
>OGIX01000460.1_pt1 | contig 29744 bp, 21 predicted proteins | sample 1571901 | NCBI WGS metagenome assembly OGIX01 (sample SAMEA2582102, study PRJEB24529) | metagenome | biome: Human gut stool | place: China | collected 2011
AAAAATGTAATTGTTTCTTTATTAAGTATCCTTTTTTCTATACAAGTAAACTTTTCTTTACTCATCTCAATAATTACATCATCATTTTTAAGTCTATTCATAACCTGGTCTTTACTATTAACATCTGTTTGTAGAATTACCTCTTTTCCTACTAAATTTTTTAAGACTAAATATAACTCACTCTTATCAACAAACATCTTAATTTTCTTTTCTATTTCATAATGCTTTAAATACTTAAAATACTGAGCCGTTTGCATAATTAATAATCTTTTATTCGTTTTAATTAAAACTAATCTAGAACTCCAATCAAAAATTGGATGTGCTATATAAGTCCCAACTCCTGAAACTGCTATTCTAGTAGTATCACTTTTATAATCCCTACCTATAATGTATTCTTCTATACATTCTCCACTAACTAAATCACTTCGTACATTATCTAAAGCCTTATTTAATAACTCTCTATAAACTATACTATCTTTTTTATTTTTTATTTTATTCTCTATATTCTTATCTATCTTAATATTCTCAATAACTTTCATTTCCTCATCTGATATATAATCGATATTACTCATATAAATTCTCCTTCATATATTCATTATTTATTAATTCTCTTATCCTTATCTTTAATCGACTTATCCGCTTATATATTACATTTTCATTTACCTTATATTCATCACATAACTCGCCTGTTGAACTATTAAGTATATATTTTTTTACAAATAATCTTTTCTCATCAGCACTTAGTTTATTTAAGGCTTTATTTAAAAGCTTTATCTTATGTTTATTAAAAAAATTTTCTTCTGGACTTTCTTCACTTCCGTAATTATCATCTATATCATCATAAATATATTGATTCTTTAATTTTCTTTTATAATCTAGCGACTTATTTTTTGCTATGGTTGCAATCCAAGTTTTGAAAGACGCTTTATATTCAAAACTGCTACATTTATCTAAAATTATCATTATAACGTCATCATAACATTCTTCTATATATTCTTTTTCATATGGTTCATTCAAAACATAAGTTATTACTTTTAATATCAACATTGAATAATCTTCTATAAACTTCTCTAACGCTTCTTTATCTCTATCAATAAGTAATTGTATTAACCTTTCTACCGTCATTAATTCTTTCCCCTTTCGTCTTTCATATACTTAGACGTACCCTTTTTTTAATTCTGACATAAAAGCATAAAAAAAAGAAGCACAGAAATTTCTGTACTTCTTCTTTTATATAAATTATTCTATTACACTTACTTTTAAAAGGTTAGTTGATCCAACTTGACCCATTCCAGCAGCTATAACAATTGTATCACCTTTTGTAGCGAATCCATTTTCTATTGCTAATTCTGTAGCTCTTTCTAATCTTTCGTCCATAACCTTCTTATGCTCAGCAACTATTGGGTATACACCAAAGTTGAATGCTAAGCTCTTAGCAACTAATTCTGTTTCAGTTACAGCAACTATAGCACAGTCTGGTCTGCATTGAGAAATTCTTCTTGCAGTAGCTCCGCTCTTAGTTGAACAAACTATTGAAGCAGCTTGTAATTCATTAGCAGCGTTGCAAGCAGCTCTTGAAATAACTCCAGATATAGCTGGGATGTGCTTCTTAGCTCTTGAAACAGCTGTCTCGTAGCTTAATTGTCTTTCAGTTTCAACAGCTATCTTAGCCATAGTTTGAACTGATTCAACTGGCCAATCTCCATTAGCTGATTCTCCTGATAACATGATAGCATCTGTACCATCTAAAATTGCATTAGCAACGTCAGAAACTTCTGCTCTTGTTGGTCTTGGATTTCTCATCATTGAGTCTAACATTTGAGTTGCAGTAACAACTATCTTTCCAGCATGGTTACATTTTTCAATCATCATCTTTTGAACTGCTGGTAATTTTTCGAATGGTATTTCAACTCCTAGATCTCCTCTAGCAACCATTATACCGTCTGAAACTTCGATAATTGAATCGATGTTATCAACACCTTCTTGGTTTTCTATTTTAGAGATTATTAGGATGTGCTCTCCACCATTTTCCTTTAATATTTCTCTTATAGTTTCTACGTCTGATGCTTTTCTTATGAATGATGCAGCAACAGCGTTAACTCCCATTTCACAACCGAATTTTAAGTCAGCTATATCTTTTTCAGTTAAAGCTGGTAATTTAATTGATACTCCTGGAACGTTAACTCCCTTATGAGTAGCAACAAATCCTGTATTTTGAACAACACAGTGTATTTTGTTTCCTTCGATTGATTCAACTGTTAATCCAACTAAACCGTCATCTATTAATATAGTATCTCCTGGTTTAACATCATTAGCTAATCCAGCATAAGTTACTGAACATTCTTGAGTGTTACCTATAACATCTCCACCTGCGTGTACAGTGAATTTATCTCCTGCTTTTAATTCAACCTTCTTAGGATCGAATTTACCAGTTCTTATTTCTGGCCCTTTAGTATCTAACATAACAGCAATTTCTTTATTGTGCTTCTTAGCTAATTCCTTAACTAAATTAATTCTCTCTGCATGTTCTGCATGATCACCATGTGAAAAGTTGTGTCTTGAAACGTTCATTCCTGCTTCAATTATTTGTGATAATACTTCTGGTTTTTCACTAGTTGGACCTATAGTACATATTATTTTAGTTTTTCTCATGTAAATAACACTCCTTCATGATTTAGTTTTTATATCTATTAACAATGTTTGTTACTTTGATATTTCCTCTGAAATAGAGAATAATTTTTCATCAAATTTTCTACCTAAAGCTAAAGCTTCATCTATATCTTGGTCAAAGATTTGATTTTCTTTTATTCCAATAACTCTTGAAGTTTTTCCTTCTAGTAAAACTTCAACAGCTTTTGATCCCATTCTTGAAGCTAAAACTCTATCAAATGCTGATGGAGATCCACCTCTTTGAATGTGACCTAATATAGTTGCTCTTGTTTCAATTCCTGTTTGCGCTTCAACGTATTTAGCTAAGTCATAAGCTCCACCAATACCTTCTGCTAATAAAACTAAGTTATGGATTTTTCCAACTTCTTTACCTTCTTTAATTACTTCACATAATTCGTCTTTATCGAATCCTTTTTCTGGAGTTATTGTGTATTCAGCTCCACAAGCAACACCTGCATAAAGAGCTAAGTCTCCACAATTTCTTCCCATAACTTCTACGATAGAAACTCTTTCGTGAGAACTTGAAGTATCTCTTATTTTATCTACACCTTCTATAACAGTGTTTAAAGCTGTATCAAATCCTATTGTGTAATCTGTATAGCTTAAATCATTGTCAATAGTTCCTGGTAGACCTATAGTCTTAACACCTAGTTTAGATAGTAATTTAGCTCCCATGAAAGAACCATCTCCACCTATAACAACTAAAGCGTCAACACCATTTTGTGCTAATAATTCAGCAGCTTCTTTTCTTACTTCTTCTTGTTTAAATTCTAGACATCTAGCAGTTCTTAATATTGTACCACCTCTATGTATTATGTCTGATACTGATGATCTATCCATTTCAAATAATTCACCATTAATTAATCCTGCATATCCTCTTTGAACTCCAACTACTTCTAACCCATGATGTAGTGCAGTTCTAACAACAGCTCTTATTGCTGCATTCATTCCAGGTGCATCCCCACCACTAGTTAAAATAGCTATCTTTTTGATACTCATAAAATATTCCTCCTCGTCACCATGGTGGTCTGTGCATGTCCCACCTAGTTTGAAATATTCCTCTATATTATTATTTTATTATTAACTTTTTATTACCTTTATTTATTTTACTTGCAAACATAAAGTAATGCAACTAAAATAACCATCTAATTTGTAGTTTTTTATCGATAGAATCTTGACTTCTATGTCTATTATACCCTAATTTTGACGAAATTATATACTATTTAAATACATATAACAGTATATATGACCACTATTTAGTTATTCATTTCCATTAATGTTAATTGTAAACTTTGTCATTTTAAATGTGCTATACTATTTCCATATTTTTATTATTTTTTGTAAATTTTCATAATAATAAAATAAGAGGTAATTTTTAGCCTCTTATTCTATTATTTTTATATTTTCTTCACCATATACTTTATATAGTTGATCTAATAATTCATTATTAATATTTACCCACATTTCTCTAGGCATTCTATAATTTTTTCTATCATCTGCTGTAAATACATATATAGCTGTATCCCCTTTATGTTGAGATGCTATATGTATCAAATTAGGTTTAGTTTGTTTTGCTTTTGCAAGATTTTCAACCCTTATAAATAATTTTGATGAATTTACTTTTTCTAAAGGTTCTATTGTTTCACATATAAGCTTAACTGGTTCGTCTTCCTTCATGCTTACTCTACCCTTAATAACAACCATACTATCTACTGTAATTAAGTCCCTTACTTTATCTAAAGTCTTAGGGAACACTATTACTTCTATGCTACCGCTTAAATCCTCTAGCTTTATAAAAGCCATAATTGTATTACTTCTGGTTACCTTTTGATTTACTTCAGAAATAATACCACCTAGTATTACTTTGTCTTCATCATGGATAGAATACTCATCATCATCAACCCCCTCTAAGTGAGCTTGTTGTGACTTATAAATTTTATCTACACTTATGGAAGTATACATTTTTAAGCTTTGGACATATTCATCTAATGGATGTCCTGTCAAATACATACCTGTCATTTCTTTTTCCATAGCTAATAAGTTGTTCTTTGAAAATTCATTTATATTAGGATAATTTACTTCTGGCTCATTTATATTTTCTTCAACTAAACCAAAAAGACTTATCTGCCCCTCTATATTTCTCTTCTTTTCATTAGATACACTATCCATTACCTTTTCATATACAGCTAAAAGCTTTGATCTAAATATTTTGAACTCATCAAAGGCTCCAGCCTTTATTAAGCTTTCAACAGCTCTTTTATTAATAGCTGATAAATCTATCTTATTTATAAAATCTACTAAAGATTCAAATCTACCTTTATCACTTCTTGAAGCTACTATACTTTCAACTACATTAAATCCAACATTCTTTATTGCAGCCAATCCAAATCTTATAGTATCGCCTTTAACAGTAAACTTTGAGTAACTCTCATTTATTGCAGGGGGAAGTACTTGTATCCCTTGACTTTCTGCAAAATTTATATAATGAGCTACTTTTTCAGCAGTTCCCATAACCGAATTTAACATCGCTGCAATAGTCTCAACAGGATAATAATACATTAGATATGCAGTCTGATATCCAACTACTGCATACGCCGCAGCATGTGATTTATTAAAAGCATAAGACGCAAAATCCATCATTGAGTCAAATATTTTATTTGCAGCTTCTTCTGAAATTCCATTTCTTAAACATCCAGGAACCTCAACATTTCCTTCATCATCAACGATACCATATATGAAATTCTTTCTTTCCTGCTCCATAACACTATGCTTCTTCTTTGACATGGCTCTTCTAACCATATCACTTCTACCAAGAGAATACCCTCCCAGTTTTCTAACTATTTCCATAACTTGTTCTTGATATACCATTACTCCATACGTAACATCTAGAATACTTTCAAGTTCTGGAGTCTCATAATGTACACTATCTTTATTTTTCTTACCTTCTATGTATCTTGGAATTTCTGCCATAGGACCTGGTCTATATAGCGATATTCCGGCTATAATATCCTCAAGACAATCGGGCTTAAGCTCCTTCATGAAAGACACCATACCTGGCGATTCTAACTGGAATACACCTGCTGTCTTTCCTTCACCAATCATCTTGTAAACACCTTTATCATCAAAATCTATCTTATCTAAATCTATATCTATTCCCTGATTTATCTTAATCATCTTAACAGCGTCATTCATAACAGTTAAGGTTCTAAGTCCAAGGAAATCCATCTTTAATAATCCAAGCTCTTCAAGAGTTGTCATATCAAACTGAGTTACTATAGATTCATCATTTTTCTGTAAAGGTACATACTTTACAAGTGGTTTTGATGCTATAACCACACCAGCCGCATGAGTAGATGAGTGTCTAGGTAACCCCTCTAAGGTCTTACTAACATCTATTAAAGTTTTTACTCGCTCTTCTGTATCATAAGCTTTCTTAAGCTCTGGGTTTAACTCTAAAGACTTTTCAATAGTTATCCCAAGCATAGTAGGAATCATCTTAGCTATTCTATCAACCTCTGAGTATGAATAGTTCATAGCTCTTCCAACGTCCCTAATACAAACTCTTGGTGCCATAGTACCAAAAGTAATTATCTGAGATACATTTTTCTTTCCATATTTCTCAACAGTATAATCAATTACTTCTTGTCTTCTTTCATAACAAAAATCCGAATCAATATCCGGCATACTAACTCTTTCCGGATTTAAAAACCTTTCAAAGAGCAAGCTATATTTTATCGGATTTATTTTTGTTATACCTAAAGTATATGCCACTATTGATCCTGCCGCAGATCCTCTTCCTGGTCCTGTTGGAATTCCATTATCATTTGCATACTTTATAAAATCCCAAACTATTAAGAAGTAATCGACATATCCCATCTGATCTATTACTCCAAGTTCATAATTAAGACGTTCAACATAACTTAAAGCTTCCTCATTAGAATTACAAAACTCTCTTATAGCTTTAAGATCTATTGGCTTATCTCTAAAATCATTAAATACATCATATCTATCTATAAGACCAGCAAAACAAACCTCTTCTAAATATTCAAAATGAGTGTTGTATTCTTCTGGTACTGGGAAATTTGGAAGCTTAGAAACGTGAAATTCATAATCAAAATTACATTGTTCTGCAATCTTAACTGTATTTTCTAAAGCTTCAGGAGCGTATGAAAATAAATCATACATTTCCTCTTGGGACTTTAAATAAAATTGATCTGATGGATATCTCCTTCTGTTAACATCCTCAACAGTCTTTCCTGTTTGAATACACATTAATATATCATGTGCCTTCGAATCACTTTTATTTATGTAATGAACATCATTGGTAGCTACTAAAGGTATTCCCGTTTCTTTAGAAAGTTTAATATTAGTATCAATAACCTTTCTTTGTTCCTGCATTCCATGGTCTTGTATTTCTAAATAAAAGTCACCATTAAAAATATCTTTATAAAGTAATGCTACCTCTTTTGCCTTTTCATAATTTTCTTTTAAAATCCAGCTTTGAACTTCTCCTCCAAGACAAGCACTTAATGCTATAAGCCCTTCACTATGCTGTCTTAAAAAATCATGGTCAACTCTTGGCTTATAATAAAAACCATCTATAGATGCTGTGGATACTATATTCATAAGATTTTCATATCCAACTTCATCCTTAACTAATAAAACTAAATGATGTGTACTATTATCTTTATCATTTATCTTAATATCTTTAGACTTTGCTGCTACATAAACTTCACAACCTAGTATTGGCTTTATTCCCTGAGCTTTTGCTTCTTTATAAAAAGCGACACATCCATACATAACCCCATGGTCAGTAAGTGCTATACTCTCCATACCAAGTTCTTTAGCCCTTGAGATAATCTTCTTTATCTTAGCAGAACTATCTAGTAAGCTATACTCACTATGAAGATGTAGATGACAAAACTTTCTTTCTCCCAAAGTATCACCTCACTTTTAACAATATATATTCAACTTTTATACTATTTTTTGATGTTAATCACTTTTCCACTTTTGTATCAACAAAACTTTTAGCCTGCAACTAGGCATTTTTCACCCTTTGCGTCATCAAAGTTTTTCCCCTGCCACAGGCACTTTTCATCTTTTGAGTATAAAAACCTTAACCTAGCCGAAGGCTACATAAAATAGTCTACTGTCTTTGATATTTCTATATAAGGTTTAATAACCTTCTTTACTTTTTCAACATGATATTCATTTACATCATAAGAAAGGTAATCTTCTTTATTATCAAACTTAGTAATTAATGCAATATCATAGCTTCTTTCACTTCTTATATCATCTACACCAACTTCTAGATGTCTTAACTCAGAAATATTACCTTTCATACTTAAAAGAGTCTTCTTAACAAACTCTATATTATCATTAGTAGGTTGGTTTAACTTAAAAAATACTATATGTGTATACATCCTCTCACCCCTTTAAATAGTTAATAGTTAATAATTAAGAGTTAATGATAAAACTACTTCGTAGTTTCTTTAAAATAAAAAATCAATTTCAAAATTCAGCATTAGCTGAATTTATTCCTTAACTTTTAACTATTAATTCTTAACTCTTAATTGAATTAGTAGTTTCCAGATCTCACTTCTTCTGCTATTTTTTCTATTTTTCTTAATCTATGATTAATTCCTGATTTACCTACTGGTGGATCTAGCATTTCTCCTAATTCCTTTAATGACTCATCAGGATAACTTAATCTTAACTCTGCTACTTCTCTTAAGTTTTTAGGTAATCTTTGTAATCCTATTGTACTTTGAATAAGCTTTATACTTTCTACCTGTCTTACAGCTGCATTTACTGTTTTACTTAAGTTTGCAGTTTCGCAGTTAACTAATCTATTTACGTTATTTCTCATTTCTTTCATTATTCTTATGTTTTCAAGCTCTAATAATGAAGTATGAGCACCAACTATATTTAGAAGATCAACTATTTGTTCACCTTCCTTAATATAAATTATAAAACTGTTCTTTCTTTGAATCACTTTTGAGCTTAATCCAAAAGAGTTTATTAGCTTACATAATTGAACTGCATATTCTTCACTATGAGTAACAAACTCTAAGTGATATGTCTTTTCTGGGTTACTAATACTTCCCCCTCCGATAAATGCTCCTCTTATATATGCTCTCTTAAGCTCTTCTGTTTTAACCATCTCAGGTTCGATAGTATAATCTATAGTCAATACATCCTCAACTTCTTTAAAGATTCCTGTCTCTTTAAGTAAATCTCTTACTCCCATATATTCTTCTATAAGAACCATATAAATATTGTTCTTCTTTAGGGAATTACTTTTTTTAACTAGAAGTTTTGAGTGTATATCAAAATAATCTTTTAATATCGTAAATATATGTCTTGCTGATGCTGGATTTTCTGTAGTTATTTTAAAACTAAGGCCTTTACCACTGAATCCAATAGTTCCACTTACCTTCATTATTGCTGATATTTCAGCTAAAGCCTCTTCTTTAGATATGTCTATATACCTACATATTTCTCCTTTAACTTTTGATGAAAACGACATACTTCTATTTCTCCTAACTATGTTTAAATATATATTTTATTATATCATAAACTGAGCCAACTGTGTCATAGAAAAACAGTAAGTATTAAAGGATAAATATAACTTTCTTAGAGAAATGTACTTAGATTAATTTAAAAATAAAATTATTATAATATATTTAAAATAAAAATATGCCTTCTACTGTTAATTTCGAAGGCATATTTTACTATAAAAGAACTTATTAATTCTAAAACATATTAACTACTTCTTATTTCTTTCTCTCATTTTATGTAGTGAATAAGCATATTCAATAATTTTTTCTTTATCCAACTTTAATTCTTTTTCTATTACTGTTTTCATTATTATCTCAGCTAAATACTCTGAATCATGTTTCACATAACCCTTAGTTATCTTTACTAAATTATCTTCAACTATTTCAACACCTAAGCTCTTTATTTTATCTCTATCTAATTCAACTAGCTTAGATCCTTCTTTTAAGTATCTTGATTCAATATCTTCTGGAATAATTCCATTATTAGCTATAACATATTGAACACATTTCTTTCCACCATAATTTATTAAAGTCCTTAAATGATCTGATGCAGCAAAATCATCTGTTTCTCCTGGTTGAGTCATTATATTTGATATATATATTTTTATTGCATCGCTATTACATATAGTATCTGCTATATCAGTTACTAACATGTTAGGAATTATACTTGTATAAAGACTTCCAGGTCCCATTATAATAGCATCTGCTTCTTCTATTGCCTTAAGCGCGTCTACTAAAGGCTTAGCATTTTTAGGATTTATCATAAGTTTCTTTATCTTAGATTTTCTTGCTATAGCTTCATCAGGTATTCTTGATTCTCCATCAATCTTATCACCATTCTCTAATATAGCTACAAGCTTCATATCATCTAGAGTTACAGGTAATACTTTACCAGTAACAGCAAGTACTGAACTCATTCTTTGGACAGCCTCTTCAAAATTATCACTTATCCCAGCCATTGCAGCCAAAAATAAATTACCAAAGCTTTGTCCTTCAAGACTTCCTTCTTTAAATCTATATTGTAATAACTTTTCCATTATTGGTTCAGTATCAGCTAGTGCTAATATACAGTTACGTATATCTCCCGGAGGAAGCATTCCAAAGTCTTCTCTTATCTTACCAGAACCTCCACCATCATCTCCAACAGTTACTATTGCAGTTATATTGTTAGTATATTTCTTAAGCCCTCTAAGCATAGTTGAAAGACCTGTTCCTCCACCAACAACCACTATCTTTGGTCCGCTCACTAAAAGTCTCTCATCGTCTATTAAATCTTCTACATCTTTATCATTAATAGTTATATTTATCTTGTCACTATTAATTAATCTTAATATCGACTTAAGCCCCTCAGATATAGATATAACTATAACTACTATTCCTAGTAAGGCTAAAAATATAAACACCATTTTACTAGTTAAGTCATATCCTTTATGAATAAATATTTCTCCTACCCCTAATGAAAGTAGCATAGTTCCGACAAAACCAAGTAACACCCATCTTTTTATCCTTGCTCCTGGCTTCATCAAGTAATCAAGTATCATAACTTTTTATCTCCCTTATGAACATCCTCTTTAATATCCCTATGCTCAACATACACATTATAGTTACTCTCATGTAACTTTTCATATATAGAATTTGCTATGGCTACAGATCTATGTCTTCCCCCTGTACATCCTATCGATACTATAAGCTGACGTTTTCCTTCTTTATTGTAGTTTGGTATTAAAAATTGTAACATATCTATAGTTTTTTCTAAAAATACCTTTGTTTCCTCTTGTTGTAATACATAATCTTTAACTGGTTCATCATTACCTGAATAAGGCTTTAACTCTGGAATATAAAAAGGATTAGGTATAAATCTTACGTCAAATACTAAATCTGAATCAACAGGTATTCCATACTTAAATCCAAAGCTTAATACAGTTATTGATAATTGCTTTTGTGGAGCTTCTACATCTCCAAAATTCTTAAGCATTTCTTCTCTTAAATCCTTTATAGCATACTTAGATGTATCAATTATTATATCAGCCTTTTCTTTTACTTCCTTTAACTTTTCCCTTTCAAGTTCTATTCCAGTTATCACTCTTCCACCTGGTGATAATGGATGACTTCTTCTCTTTTCTTTAAACCTCTTAACAAGAACTTCATCAGATGTGTCTAAAAATAGTATTTCATATTTAAATTGTTCCTTAGATAATTCCTTTAAGCTATCAAATAAATCATCGAAGAATATTCCTCCACGTATATCTATAACTAATGCTACCTTATCAATTTTCCCATCACTTTGCTTGCACACATCGGCAAACTTTGTTATTAGTGTTGGTGGAAGGTTATCCACACAAAAATATCCCATATCTTCTAAACTATTAGTTGCTTCTGATTTTCCTGCACCTGATAATCCAGTTACTATAATAAACCTCATCTTTTACCTCCACTTTATTTTAGTTAAGAGTTAACGATTAAGAATTAAGATTTATCTATAAAATTACTATTTAATCCTTAAAACTTAATTTATAAATACAAATATTAATCTATCTTAACTACAATTATTTTACTATTAAATTATATCATAATATAGCATATAAACAATTTTATATATTAACATAAACATACTTATATTACTTTATGTAACGCCCAAATCATCAATCATATACTATAAAAAATTATAGAATGATTCATTGTGAAAGCTAAGATAATATTTTAATTTACCTATTTCAACATATTCAATAGGTAAATTATAAAATACAAAAGGTTTATCTTGCTTTAAACTAAGATAAACCTTTATTTTATAAATTTAAATTATAGATCTTCTCCGATTATTCTTACTTCAGTGTGAAGTTCTACTCCAAATTGTCTCTTAACTTCATCCTGAATATGATGTATTAAATCTAATATATCTTTAGCAGTGGCTCCGCCTTTATTTATAACAAATCCCGAATGCTTCTCTGATACTGCTGCACCACCAATACTACATCCTTTTAATCCTGCATCTTGTATCAATTTACCTGCAAAATATCCTTCTGGACGCTTAAATGTACTTCCTGCTGATGGATACTCAAGCGGTTGCTTTGACTCTCTTTTCCCTGTTAAGTCATCAACTAAATCCTTTATAGACTTTATAGTTCCTTTTTCAAGCTTAAAAGTTGCAGATAAAACTACATATCCTTTTTTCATAACTATAGATGATCTATACCCTAACTCTAATTCTTCATTGGTTAAAGTAATCACTTCACCATTCTCATCTATAACATTTGCACTTTCAATAATTTGTGACATTTCTCCATTATAAGCACCTGCATTCATAAACACAGCTCCACCTACAGTTCCAGGAATACCACAAGCAAACTCAAAACCTGTTAGTGAATTTTCAACAGCTTTATCTGAAACTTGCTTTAACATAGCTCCACATTCTGCTTCAATTCTTTCTCCGTCTACAGTTATATTGCTTACCTTAGTTAAAGATATAACTACGCCCCTAAATCCACCATCTTTAACTAATAAGTTTGATCCGTTTCCTATAACATAAAAAGGTATATTATTTTCCTTACAAATAGTAACTGTCTTTACTATTTGCTCCTTATTTCTAGGAGTTACTAATATATCAGCAGGTCCACCTACTTTAAAATTAACATATTGGCTTAATTTCTCATCTATTTTAACGTCTTCATCACTATAAAAAGTAGTAAATAAATTAACATAATTATTATACTTATTCATTATTGACTCCTTACTTTTCAATATTCTTCATAGTTAAATAGTATAAATTAAATACTAATATTTAACAAGTGCTTTAGAGTATATTCTATTTATTTCCATTAAAGTGGTTATATATACTTTCAGCAGCTTTTTTATCTATCGATGGTGTTTCTAGAATTTCTTCAAGAGTAGCTTCTTTTATTTTATCTACACTTCCAAACTTCATAAGTAAAGCTCTTCTTCGTTTTTCACCTACATATGGTATATCATCTAATATTGAATGTAGAGTTCTCTTATCTCTTAAACTTCTATGATAAGTAATTGCAAATCTATGAACTTCATCTTGAATTCTTCTTATCATCTGCATTAAATTTGATGATCTATTAATAATTAATTCTGTATTATTATATACAATTCCTCTTGTTTGGTGTTTGTCATCCTTAACCAATCCACAAACAGGTATGTCTATATTAAGCTCTTTTAATACTTCAATGGCAACATTTACTTGCCCTTTTCCCCCATCCATCATGATTAAATCTGGGAATACAGAAAATTTTCCAGCAGAAAATTTTATTTTACTTTCTTGTATAGCCTTTATTTCTTCTAACCCATGAGTAAATCTTCTTGTAAGTATCTCTCTCATACTATCATAGTCATTTGCACCTTTTACTGTCTTTATTTTAAATCTTCTATAATCACTATTTTTAGATCTACCTTCCTCAAAGACTATCATAGTTCCTACTGAGTCTACTCCTTGAATATTTGATATATCGTAAGCCTCAATTCTTGATGGCCAATTTTCTAAATCTAATAATTTTTGTAATTCCTCTAAAGAAATCCTATTTATTTCTTTTTCTCTAAAATACTTATCTTTAAACTTTTCTAAAGTTATCTTAGCGTTATTCTTAACCATTTCAAGCATTTCTTTTTTCATTCCCTTTTGAGGAACCTTAACAAATACCCTTGATCCTCTTTTTATAGATAAATATTCTTCTATTAATTCTTCATCCTGTATAGCTGGTACATATATTGTCCTCGGAACCTTGGCTGTTCCTGAATAAAATGAAGTTATAAACTCTTGCAGAAGTTCTTCAAGACTTTCATTTGCTGTATTTTCAAATATAAAGTGTTCTCTTCCTAAAATCTTTCCATCACGAGAAAAGAATACTTGAATACAGCTATCTTTCTCATCTTGGTCTACATTGATAAAATCTTCATCACCTTCCATTGTCTTAAATATCTTTTGCTTTTCAACAATCGCGTCTATAGCTAAAATTTTATCTCTATATCCTGCTGCCTTTTCAAACTCTAAATTCATAGATGCTTCTTCCATCTTTGACTTAAGCTCTTTAATTACTACATTATCTTTTCCACTTAAGATATCTATAATATTATCTATCATCTTTCTGTATTCTGCTTTTGATATATGTCCACCACAAGGTCCCAGACACTTTTTAATATGATAGTTTAAACAAGGCCTATACTTCTCTCCATTTTCCTTTATAGAAAGCTTACAAGTTCTTATTGGAAATATCTTATTAATAAGATTTATAGTTTCATAAACCGCAGTTCCATTAGTATATGGACCAAAGTACTTACTTCCATCCTTCGCATAATTTCTAGTTACAAAAACCTTAGGAAAATCATCTTGAAGCGTTACTTTTATAAATGGATAAAACTTATCATCCTTTAATAATATATTGTATCTAGGACTATACTTCTTAATTAAATTACATTCTAAAATTAAAGCTTCCATTTCAGAATCAGTTACTATGTACTCAAATTCAGCTATGTTTTTAACCATAACCCTAACCTTTTCAGAGTGATTTTTAGAATTTTGAAAATAACTTTTAACTCTATTCTTTAAAACCTTAGCTTTTCCAACATATATAACCTCTCCTAAAGAATTCTTCATCATATAAACACCAGGCTTATCAGGAAGATTCTTTAGATGATACTCAAAATCAAACATTTAATCACCTCCAAAATCAATTAAAAGTGACAAGTGACAAATTAAAAATTTAAGAATAAATTCAGCATAGCTGACTTTAAAACATAAATTTCCGAAACTATATATCAGCTTCTACCTTAACTTGTCATTTGCCACTTTTCACTTGTCACTGAACTAATATCCTAAAACTGCTTGTCGTACTACTTGGCTAGCTATTACTGCTGCTGATCCTGCACCACTTTCTCCATTTTCAACTATAACTGCTACTGCAATTTGTGGATCGTCCATAGGTGCTGCAGCAATAAACCATCCATGTGGTACTGCCTCTGTTCCATCAGGTAGATTATAATCTGCTGTACCAGTTTTACCACCAGCATTTGTTCCCTCAAAAGCTGGCCATCTGTGAGTATTATTATCTACAAGATATTTCATATAATCTTTTACTGTCGCAGCTACATCTGAAGGAATAGCTTGACGTATTTCTTCACTAGATATATTTCTAACAACATTTCCATTCTTATCTACTATACTATTTACTAGTTTTGGCTTCATTAGGACTCCATCATTTGCTACTGCTGCTGTAACTAATGCCATTTGTATTGGTGTTGATAATACTGAACCTTGCCCTATTCCACTTTGAGCCATATTACCTTTTTCATATTCTTTTAATGTTGGGAATTGGCTTGCTGTAGCTGTAAATCCTTCACCTTTAATTACTGAATTAAATCCAAAGCTTTCTGCTGTATCCTTTAATTTTTCATTTCCTAATTCCATACCTAAACTACCAAATACAACATTACTTGAAACTCTATAAGCCCTTCTTAAATCTATAATTCCATGAACTTCATAAGCAAAATTATTTAGCTCTGTTCCATCATCAAATGTTATTTTTCCTTCATCATCAAATTGTCTTTCTGCTATTCCTGGAATATTCTCTAGAGCACTTGATAATGTTACTGTTTTAAATACTGACCCCGGAGGATATACCCCATCTATAGCTCTATTTATAAGAGGAGTATCATCTCCACTTCCTGCATTAGCCTTCTCTATCTCTGCATCTAAATCATTAGGATTAAATGTTGGTTTAGATACCATAGCTAAAATTTCTCCTGTCTTAGGATTTATAGCTACTACAGATCCTTTATTATCTCCTAATGCATCATAAGCAACTTGTTGAAGTGCAGTATCTAAAGTTGTTACTATTCCATTACCTTCCTTACTATCTGATTTTCCAACAAGCATTCCAAAGTTCATATCATCAATAAATGTCTTGAAATTCTCCTTAAAGTTAAAACTACCTGTATTAGCCTTATCTTCTTTTAAATTTCTTATAAAATCTTTTGGATGAACAGTATCTAAAAAGTCATTTATTCCATTTCTAAATGTACTATAATTGCTTAATTCATTATCATAAGTTTCTTCTAAACCACTTAGTCCATATGTTTGATCTATATATCCCAATGGATGAACAAACAAGTTTCCATATAGATAATTTCTTTGTTGAGATTTTTCATCTATTCTTTCGCTTGTTGCTAATTCTGTTCCATTTCTATCGTAAATGCTACCTCTTAATATTTCATTTCTTTTTGCCCATAATCTAACATTTCCTGAGTCATTTGCTATATCAGGACCTTTAAACACTTGAAAATATGCTATATATGATATTAAAGCAATAAAACAAAATAAAAATATAGTCATAATATGTCTCACACTTTTACCTAAATCATTCATCCTTTACGCCTCCTCAGAAATTTTCTGCAATATTCCTAATGCAAAAAATGTAGTTAAAATCGAAGAACCACCGTAACTTATGATAGGTAAAGTTATACCTGTAAGTGGTATTACTGCAAATATTCCACCTATTATAACTAGTGTTTGACATGCTATCATTGTACTAAATCCTACTGCTATTAATTGTGAGAACTTATCATCAGTAACAAAAGCTGCTCTTATTCCCCTATAGAATAATAAGAAATAAAGTATCATAATACCTACAGCAAATATAATTCCAAATTCCTCACATATAACTGCATAAATAAAATCCGAATCATTAACAGGTATATACTCTGGATATCCCTGCCCTAGTCCAGTTCCAAATAGTCCTCCTGAAGCAATTCCATATAACCCCTGAACTATTTGCAGACCCTCATCATATCTATAAGCCCATGGATTTCTCCATACCATTACTCTTCTTTTTACGTGACCAAATAAAAAATACGCAGCAGTAGCTCCAACTGCTGATAATCCTAGACACGTAAATACATACTTCTTTTTACCTGTAGCTACATATAACATAGTTACTGATATACCGAAGAATATTAAGGCAGACCCTAAATCTGTTTGTAACACCATACAAGCAAGTGAGAACATACTCACCAATGCAGGTTGTAGCAATCCCATAAAGTCTTCCTTAAAGTTTTTCTTATCCTCATAAGTTGCTAAAGCTGAGGCTAGATATAAAACTAACGCTATCTTTCCAAACTCTGATGGCTGAAACATAAATGGACCTATTTCTATCCAGTTCTTTGCTCCACCTATATCTGGATTACCAAATATCAATGCTAATGGCATTAATATTAAAGTTATTATCATATATACTTTTTTATACTTAGCAAAACTTCTTAAATCAGGCAATATAGCTACTATCAATATGTACCCAATCAATCCTAGAGTAACCCATACTAACTGCTTTATTGCTAACATCTTATCTAATCTATACAAAGTTGCTATTCCTATGACAGCTAATGTACTTGCAAAAATAAGGATGAATTTATCCCCATCTGGATAAAATCTCCTTATTACAAAATGAGAGTATCCTATTAAGACACATAAAATAACTCCCATAATTATTGCAAATTTATCATAAGGTTGTTCTAAAAAACCTAGATTCACAAAAAGCAGTAAGCATAATAAGTATATTAATCTTAATAGCTTTTTTTCTCTTTTCAATACTTTCATTTAATTCACCCCTAAAGCTTATCTGCTCTTAGTACTGTAAAAATTGCACTTCCTATTTTTATTTCATCACCCGTTGTAAGTTTTATTTTTCCTTCAACCTTTTCCTCATTCACATATATACCATTTGTACTATTTAAGTCTTCAATATATAATGTATTGTTTTTTGCATACACTCTAGCATGATGTCCTGATACGAATGGTTCTGATAATATAATAGAATTATCGTCCATTCTACCTATTGTTACATCACCTCTTATTAACATTACTGATTCTTCTTCAAGGTCTTCATTTCCACCAGCTTTTGTAATTTCAAGACCATATTTATTTAAGTTTGGATTTGTATTTTTCTTTCCTCCTGTTTTAACATCCTTGTACATTATTTTTAATGCATAATATATTATTAAATATAGGATTATGATAAATACTATCCCTGATGCAAATGTAATCAGCTTACTTATATTCATTTGTCCACCTCATATTTTCTTATATTTACCATTATATATTAAATGTTATCTAAAAAAATAACAAGATATTGACCGCTATCTTAATATCTTTTTAAGATATTTTCCAGTGTAAGACTTATCTACCTTAGCAATCTCTTCAGGCGTACCTGTTGCAATTATAGTTCCACCCTTATCTCCACCTTCAGGACCAAGATCTACTATATAATCAGCACATTTTATCATATCTAAGTTATGCTCAATAACAACTACAGTATTACCTGCATCAACTAATCTTTGTAATATCTCAACTAACCTATTTACATCATCTACATGAAGTCCTGTAGTAGGTTCATCTAAAATATATAAAGTCTTTCCAGTACTTCTCTTAGACAGTTCAAATGCTAACTTAATTCTTTGTGCTTCACCACCAGATAATTGAGTTGAAGGTTGACCTAATCTTATATATCCTAACCCTACATCATATAAAGTTTGGATCTTATTCTTGATTCTAGGTATATTTTCAAAGAACTCTAAGGCTTCTTCCACTGTCATATTTAATATATCATCAATGTTTTTACCTTTATATTTTACCTCTAATGTCTCTCTATTATATCTCTTTCCTTTACAAACTTCGCAAGGAACATATACATCAGAAAGGAATTGCATTTCTATTTTAATTATTCCATCTCCTGTACAAGCCTCACATCTTCCACCTTTAACATTAAAGCTAAATCTCCCTGGCTTATAGCCTCTCATCTTAGCTTCTGTTGTTTGTGAGAATAATTCTCTTATTATATCAAAAGTCCCTGTATAAGTTGCTGGATTCGACCTAGGAGTTCTTCCTATAGGGCTTTGATCAATGTCTATAATCTTATCTATATTCTCAAATCCTGTTATTTCTTTATGTTGACCAACTGGATTTTTACTCTTATTTATTATTCTATTTAATCCTTTATATAATATTTCATTTACTAAGGTACTCTTTCCTGACCCTGAAACACCAGTTATCATAGTTAAAACTCCAAGAGGAATCTTAACCGATACATTCTTTAAGTTATTTTCCTTAGCGCCAGTTACGGTTATAAAGTTTCCATTACCCTCTCTTCTTACTTCTGGAACCTTAACTTCCTTTTTACCTGTTAAATATTGACCAGTTATAGACTCTTTACACTCTTTAATTACATCAACAGGTCCTGCTGCTATAATTTCTCCACCATGTTCTCCTGCTCTTGGTCCAATATCAACTATAAAATCAGCCTCTCTCATAGTATCTTCGTCATGTTCAACTACTATAACAGTATTCCCAACATCTCTTAAGTTCTTAAGAGTCTCAATAAGTCTATCATTATCTCTTTGGTGAAGCCCTATACTTGGTTCATCTAAAATATATAAAACTCCCATAAGCGCTGAACCTATTTGAGTAGCTAGTCTTATTCTTTGAGATTCTCCTCCAGATAAAGTTCCTGAACTTCTAGCTAGATTTAAGTAATCTAATCCCACATTTAATAGGAAATTTAACCTGCTTTTTATCTCTTTTAATACTTGCTCTGATATTACCTTTTCCTTATCAGATAGCTCTACTTTATTTATAAATTCAAGTTCTTCTTTTATTGACAATGTTGTGAATTCATAAATATTTTTATCACCAATAGTAACAGCTAAAGCTTCATTATTTAATCTAGCTCCCTTACATTTAGGACACTTATTATTGCTCATATACTGCTCAATTTCACCTTTGATAAGATCTGAGTTAGTTTCTCTATATCTTCTTTCTAAGGCATTTAACTCACCTTCATATGAATAAAGGTATTTAGATTTCACTCCATCCTTTACATATTCTACAGTTAACTTCTTTCCATTAGTTCCGTAAAGAATTAAATCTAATTCCTTTTTACTTAATTCCTTTACTGGTCTATTTAAATCTATATCATATTCTTTAGCTAAAGCTTTTAATATAGCAAAAGTCCATGAATCTTCCTTAAGTCTTCCTTCTCCCCAAGTTGCTATAGCGCCTTCCATAATGCTTAATTCTCTATTAGGAATTACTAGATTAGGATCAAGCTCTATTAAAGTTCCTAACCCATCACATCTATCACATTTTCCAAAAGGTGTATTAAAAGAGAATAGTCTTGGTTCTAGCTCATTAATACTAATACCGCAATCAGGACAAGCAAAATTCTCACTAAACAATATGTCTTTTCCGCCAATAATATTTATTACAACTAATCCATCAGCCAACTTAAAAGCGGCTTCTATTGAATCAGTTAATCTACCTTCAATTCCTTCTTTTATAATAAGTCTATCTACGACAGCTTCAATATTATGCTTTTTATTTTTCTCTAACTTTATCTCATCTTCTGCTAATTCATATATTTCACCATCAACTCTGGCTCTAACATATCCATTCTTTTTAATATTATCTAATAACTTTTCATGAGTTCCTTTTTTTCCTCTTACTATAGGAGCTAAAACTTGAATCTTAGTTTTTTCACCTAAATCCATAACTCTATCAACAATTTGATCCACAGTTTGTTGAGTTATAATTTTTCCACACTTAGGGCAATGTGGAATGCCTATTCTTGCATATAATAATCTTAAATAATCATATATCTCTGTTATAGTTCCAACAGTAGATCTTGGATTTTTACTTGTTGTCTTTTGATCTATAGAAATTGCAGGAGATAATCCTTCGATATAATCAACATCTGGCTTATTCATTTGTCCTAAAAATTGTCTTGCATATGCAGATAAAGATTCTACATATCTTCTTTGACCTTCAGCATATAAAGTATCAAATGCTAATGAAGACTTTCCAGAACCAGATAATCCAGTAAATACAATTAACTTATCTCTTGGTATCTCTAAAGAAACATTCTTTAAGTTATGTACTCTTGCGCCCTTTACAATAATTTTATCCTTCATAAACTACTCCAATCCACTTAGTATTAACTTCGTTAATAGATGAAAAGTTCCTCCGAAGTTCACTTCGTATATTACTTATTTTTTACATAATTTTCGACCTTTAGTCTCGAACTTGTGTTTGTATATAATTGTAGATATTTCCTCGGAAATTGTCAATCGTTATTTCTTTAGTTTCTCTATCATATCTCTAAGTTCTGCCGCTCTTTCAAATTGAAGATTCTTAGCCGCATCCATCATTTCATCAGTATATTGCTTAATTAATTTTTTCTTATCCTTAGCAGATAATTCAACTTTTTCACCTGTATTGTAGTCTGAGGATTCCTCTGCAACTTTAGTTGCTTCAATTACTTCTCTAACTTCCTTCATAATTGTCTTTGGGACTATTCCATGTTCCTCATTATATTGATTTTGTATTTCTCTTCTTCTATTAGTTTCTTTTATTGCTCTATCCATAGAACCAGTAATTCTATCAGCATACATTATTACTTTACTTTCAGAATTTCTTGCTGCTCTACCTATAGTTTGTATCATAGATGTTTCTGAACGTAAGAATCCTTCTTTATCAGCATCTAATATTGCAACCAATGCTACTTCTGGAATATCTAATCCTTCTCTTAAAAGGTTAATTCCGATTAGAACATCGACTTCCCCTAATCTTAGACTTCTAATTATTTTCATTCTTTCTATAGTCTCTATATCAGAGTGCATATAAGTTGTTTTTATACCTAATTCAGTTAAATACTTAGTTAAGTCTTCTGCCATTCTCTTCGTAAGTGTAGTTACAAGAGTTCTAAATCCTCTTTCAGTAGTTTTAATAATCTCTGCATATAAATCATCTATTTGGCCTGTAACAGGTCTTATTTCTACTACTGGATCTAGCAACCCTGTAGGTCTTATTATTTGCTCTGCAATATTAGTTGAATGATCTATCTCATATTGAGCTGGTGTAGCCGATACGAATACTACTTGATTTAGTTTCTTCTCAAACTCTTGAAATTTTAAAGGTCTATTATCATAAGCACACGGAAGTCTAAATCCATACTCTACTAATGAGTCCTTTCTTGATCTATCACCAGCATACATTGCTCTTACCTGAGGCAAAGTAACATGACTTTCATCTATAAACATTAAGAAATCATCTGGGAAGAAATCTAAAAGAGTCTTCGGTGCTGTTCCTGGGTCTCTTCCATCTAATATTCTTGAATAATTCTCTATTCCACTACAATATCCCATCTCTTTAATCATTTCTAAATCAAAGTTCGTTCTTTGTCTTAATCTTTGAGCTTCTAACAATTTGTCCTGCGATGTAAGTTCTTTAAGTCTTACTTCTAGTTCATCTTCAATTTTATGTATAGCCTTATCCACAGTCTCTTGTGAGGCAGCGAAGTGAGATGCAGGGAATATAGCTATATGCTCTCTTTCACCTAATATCTTACCTGTTAAGATATCAAACTCTCTAATTTTTTCAATCTCATCTCCAAAAAACTCTACTCTTATACCTTTTGTAGAAGATGATGCCGGCACAATATCTAAAGAGTCTCCTCTAACTCTAAAAGTCCCTCTAGAAAAATCTATATCATTACGTTCATATTGGATTTCTATTAGCTTTCTAATAATTTCATCTCTTTCTTTTTCCATTCCAACTCTAAGTGATATTGTAAGCTTTTTATATTCATCCGGATTACCTAATCCATAAATACACGATACTGAAGCTACTATTATTACATCTCTTCTTTCAAATAATGCAGATGTAGCAGAGTGTCTAAGCTTATCTATTTCATCATTAATAGAAGCATCTTTTTCAATAAATGTATCAGTTTGTGGTACATATGCTTCCGGTTGGTAGTAGTCATAGTACGAAACGAAATATTCTACTATGTTATTTGGGAAGAACTCCTTAAACTCAGAGCATAATTGTGCTGCTAGAGTTTTATTATGAGCCAAAACAATAGTAGGCTTTTGTACCTTTTCAATTATATTTGCCATAGTATATGTTTTTCCTGATCCAGTAACACCTAATAATGTTTGAAACTTCTCTCCAGATTCTATACCATTAGTTAAGCTTTCAATAGCCGTAGGTTGATCTCCCATAGGCTTAAACTTAGAATGTATCTTAAATTCTCCCATTACTTCAACTCCAAACTTTTTATAATCTAATATAACCATTTTACTTTTAATTTTTACCATATTCAAATGTTTTATAAGTGAGCCTCCAAATTTCATATTTGGCTAGGCGAACTTACTCCTACGAATGTATATGAATAGTGAGTTTCCTTTTAAATCTTTGATTTGGTTGCTCGAATTTATTTGTTTCATCAAACTTATATAGCAAAAGAAACTGCCTAAAGCAGTTTCTACATTAATTTTCAACTATTTACTTTTTATTTCTAAGCTCCTCTAGAACTTTCTTTAAATCATCTGCTCCTACTCCTAGTATGTCTTCTTGTTTTACCATTCTAGGTACTAATAAAATCCCTAATCCTTTATTTCTAGGTTGTACCAAATATTCAACAATGTTACCAGCATCTTTTTTTATCTTAATTCTTAACTTAAATATACTTTCTTTTGCAATTTTAAAAATATCTGTTTCTGAATTAACCTCTTCATCATTAATAGCTATAATCTTATCTCCCCTTCGTATCCCAGCTTCAAATGCCGGAGAACTAGGTGCTACTTCAAGAACTGAAATTCCTTCTTCATCACTAACATATATATATTCACCTTTTGCTTCTACTCTCTTTTGATATCTTAAAATACCTTCATAAGCAAGTGGTACATATATTATTGTTAATATTTGTCCTATTATTCCAAGGCTACTTAACTGAGCCACTCCTATTACTGATACTCCATAAATAAATGCTATTAATCCAGAACTTAATGACTTTTCTTTCTTTTTCTTAGTAAATGTAACAGCACTGTATCCTATAATCCCATAGAAAGGTATTGCTGCTATCATTGCTGTAGCTAGTATATTAATCATATTGGTATGATTAATAATTGGCCACCAATTAGGGGGATTCATTGCTGTTCCTGATGATATTTGCCCATTAAAAATCATAAAAATAGCTATAGGTAATGCCCAATATCTATTTAGTGAAAACCCACCTATTATTTTTCCTTCTTTACTTGTAAATACAGGAATTGCACCTCTACTTCCATCTATTATTATTAATACACCTTGAATAACATATATAACGCCTATAAATGTCATAAGAGATAGTATATCAACAGTAATAAATGATTTTTGATTTATCAAGTTAGCTAAAGCATTAAATATCAAGCTCAATATAGCTAATATAGTGCTTGAGTATGCAAAATCAACAAATTTAGGTTTATAAAATAACATTAATATAGAAATCATAAATACAAATTCTATACCTGAATTTTCATTAAAACTTATTCCTAATATACTTAATATTAAACTACCTAATGCCCCTGCAATTATACCTAGTACAATTTGAGATAATGTAAGTTCTAAGGGAGAGTCTAAACTCTCCCCAATAGTCATCTTTTGAACAATTGATATACGTCTATTTTTAAGATAAAACATTATTCCCATAATTATAAGCATAAGCAAATGTAAGGGTTCAACTATAGCTGTCGCTACGGATTTCAAAGTATATATTATTAAATCCATACTAGTCTCCTATTTACTTTACTTTTCTCTTATTATCTCTAAAGCCTTTTGGAATTGTGGGTCTATATCTCTGCTATACTCTGCTTCTAATACTTCTTGTGGAATTTCTACAGTTATCTCTGGAGCTATTCCAGTTCCATGTATATTTTCTCCATTAGGAGTATAATATTTAGAAGTTGTAACCTTTAATCCACCTTCATTATCAGGTAAGCTTATAAGTTGTTGAACTATACCCTTACCAAAAGTATTTGTTCCAATTATCGTAGCAGCTTGATGATCTCTTAATGCACCTGTAACTACTTCTGATGCAGAAGCACTTCCACCATCTACAAGTACCACTAATGGAGTTCCTAATAAATCGCCACCTTTTGATTTTGAAACTACCTTTTGATCATACTTGTCAATTGTATAAGTTACTATTTCACCCTCTTTAATAAAATGAGATGCTATTTCAACACATTGATCTAAGTATCCACCTGGGTTTCCTCTTAAATCTAATATTAGTTTTTTCATTCCTTGTGCTTTTAATTCATTTATTTCATCTGTGAATTTCTGGCTTACTTCTTCATCACTAAATGTAGTGATTTGTACATATGCTGTAGACTCATCTAACATTTCGCCCTTCACTGATTCATTTTTAATTTCAGCTCTAACTATCTTAACCTCAATTGGCTCTCCACCATCTCTTTGAATAGTTAACGTTACTGGTTGACCTTCTTCTCCTCTTACTCTAGCTACTACCGCTTCAGTATTAAGATCAACTACTTCATAATCATCTACTTTTAATATTACATCTCCAGCCTTTAATCCTGCTTCTTCTGCAGGTGACCCTTCGATTGGTGCAATTATTGTAACTTTATTATCCCTAACTCCTAATTGAGCTCCTATCCCATAAAAACTTCCTTGACTAGACTCCATAAAAGTATCAAATTCTTCTTGAGTCATATAAACAGTATATGGATCTTGAACAGCTGATGCCATACCCTTCATGGCTCCTTCTAATAATTTTTGATCATCTATATCGCCATCATATTTTGAATAAATAAGATCTCTTAATGTAAATAAATACTTATATTTTGAAGTATCTCCTACACTAGATAAATCTTCAATAGCTTTCTGAGGTGCACCCTTAAAAATCACTCCATTAATAGCTAATTTATTCCCTAAGTATAGTAATGCTCCATGTGATGCTACTAATGCCACAATTATTAATACTATCCTTAATGCCTTTTTTCCACCTTTTTTAGAGTTATTTTCACCTCTGCTCAAATCCTCCATACCTTATACTTCCTTTCGAAATTGATTTTGAAAATCACTAATATTTTATATTAAAATATTGATATGATGCATCCACTAATGCAGATACATCATATCAATAAAAAATTCCTAGAAAACTAGATTATATTAAACTATTAAGAACTTTCTTAAAGCTGCAATACTTCCTATTGCACCTACAACTACACCACCAAGTATAAATCCACCTAACATAGTAGTTAATACAAATGCCGGGGTAACCAAGTTAATTAAGAACATTGATGATACTATCCACTTAAATACTCCATTATACGCAAAGTATAAAAGAACACTTGATAAGCCTGCTCCTACTGAACCAATTATAATACCTTCAATAACAAAAGGCCATCTAATAAACCAATCTGTAGCTCCAACAAACTTCATTATTCCTACTTCTCTTCTTCTAGAGTAAACAGTTAATTTAATAGTATTCATTATTAGGAATACAGATACTCCTATAAATATTATAAATAATCCTATCCCTACTATTTGAACAACATTAACAAATGAACTTATCTTTTCAATTTGTTCCTTTTGGTTTCTTATACTTTCTACTCCGCTCATTTTTTCTACCGCTTTACTTACAACGTCAGCATAACTTGGGTCATCTAAAGTAACTATGAACGAACTTGGTAATGGGTTGTTTGTTAAATCATACCCTTCTAGTATGCCCTTATTTTCAGCTAAATTATCCTGTAAGTTTAAAAAAGCTTCATCTTTTGATTCATATGTAACAGCTTTTACACCACTTTGTTCATTAAGCTTAACTTCAATTTCTCTTTGATCTACCATTTTTATGTCATCATTTAAGTATACTCTTATTTCTACTTGAGATGCTATGTCTTCAATACTTTTATTAAAATTTAATGCTAATAAAGTAAATGTTCCAAATATAAAGAATGTTATTAAAACAGTTAGCATTGCAGCAAAACTAATAGTTCTATTTCTTTTTATACTTTTTAGGGCATCTACTATAAAATAGTTAACAGTATTAATCTTCATTTTCGTACATCCCCCTTGAATCATCTCTTACAATATTTCCACTTTCTATAGCTATAACTCTCTTCTTCATAGTATCTACTATGTCTTTTGCGTGAGTAGCCATTACTATAGTAGTTCCTGCAGTATTTATATCCTTAAGAAGATCCATTATTTCCTTAGCTGTTTCTGGATCTAAGTTTCCTGTAGGCTCATCGGCAATTAATACTGATGGATTATTAACAATAGCTCTCGCTAATGAAACTCTTTGTTGTTCTCCTCCTGATAACTCATTAGGGAACATTTTATATTTATGAGATAATCCAACTAGAGATAATACTGTTGGTACTCTTTTTCTTATTTCTCTTGGTGATGCTTCTACTACTCTCATAGCAAAGGCTACATTTTCATAAACATTTAAGTTAGGAATTAGTCTAAAGTCTTGGAATACCATCCCTATCTTTCTTCTGTAATATGGAACTTGCTTTCTTGTAACATCAGCTAATTTTTTATCTGCTACTATTACATCTCCTGTTGTAGGTTCAACTTCCTTAAGTAACATCTTTATAAAAGTTGATTTACCTGATCCTGAAGGGCCAACTAAAAATACAAATTCACCTGTATCTATTTTAACATTTACATCCGATAGTGCTTTTACATTGTTATTGTATATCTTCGATACGCCTTTAAACTCTATCATATCTACACCTCTCCTCCACATGTTTACCTTATACTATAGGCTTATTATATCATAATAGCATTATTCCACCAAGTTTTAAAGTTTTTCCAGTTAATTTACTTTAATTATAAGATTTAAATCCTTCACCTAGAACTTCTGTAGATTCATTTACTGTTATGAATGCTTCTGGATTTTTTTCTCTGATGAATTTTTTTAATGTTATAAATTGTTTAGTATCTAAAACTGTGTATATAATCTTAACATCACTTCCTGTAAATCCACCTTGTGCATTTAGTACGGTACATCCTCTATTTATATCCTTAGTTATATAATCTAAAACTAATTTCTCCTTATTAGTTATGACAAATACTTGCTTGCAAGTATTAAATCCATCTATAAATTTATCTATTAATATCCCAATCATAACTACACTGAAGAAACCAAATAATCCTTTATCAACACCAAAGGCTCCAATAGCCATTAAACAAACTAATGAATCTGTAATAAGAACTGCACTTCCTACACCTATTGCTGTATATTTGCTTATTATAGCCGCTATTATGCTAGTTCCTCCTGTTGATGCTCCCTCATTAAATACAATAGCTGCTCCCATAGCTAAAATCCCTGAGCCAAAAAAGCTAGCTAAGAATAAATTCTCTGTTAAAATTCCTGGAGTAAAAAAGTTTTCAATAATGTACATAAATACAGAAAGCATTATAGTTGCATAAATACTTTTAGCTCCAAATGATTTTCCTAAAACAAGAAACGCTAATCCAAATAATAATATATTAAGTACAAATACAACTAAACTCGTACTAATTCCTGTAACACTATTAACTACAAGTCCTATACCAGATACCCCTCCAGAAGCAATATCATTTGGAAAGAAGAAATATTCTAATGCTATAGCTGTTAACGCTATTCCAACAGTTATAAGTAAATACTCCTTAAATTTTTTCATCTGTAACCACCCATCCCATCATTAATTATTCATCTCTTACTCTTCATCAATACCTTTAAAACCTTCTCCCATAACCTCATGAACTTCCCCAACAGTTATGAAAGCATATTTATCAACATCTGATATGAACCTTTTTAATTTTATAAATTCATTTCTACCTAATATAGCATACAAAAGGGTAGTATCTTTCCCAGAAAATCCACCTACTCCATGTATAAAAGTACAACCTCTTTCAAGATCTTCTAATATAAACTTACTTATCTCTTCATTTTTAGGACTTATTATTGTTACTTCTTTACATACATTGAAACCAGCTATAACTTTATCAATTGCAAAGCCATTTATTATTACAGCTAATAATGAATATAGTCCTGCATTTATACCAAAAGTAATTGCTCCTAATAATGTTACGAAAAAGTCTACCATTAGTAAGCCCTTCCCTATATCAATATGCATAAATTTATTAAGTATCTTTGCAATAATATCTGTTCCACCGGTTGATGCATTTGCATTAAATACTATAGCCATACCTAATGCAGAAATGATAGTTCCAAAAGCTGTAGCTAACATTAAATCGTTAGTTATATTAAAAGGAACAAACTTTTCTAAAAAATATATAAATCCTGACAATACTAAGCTTGCATATATACTCTTACCACCAAACTTACTTCCTATAATCAAAAACGCAACTACATATAATATAGCATCCATTATAAGCATAATAATTCCTATTGGTATATATGGCAAATAATTATTTATAACTATCGCTAATCCAGTTATCCCACCTGCTGTAATATTATTAGGCTCAAAAAAATAAACAACTGATATTGCTACTAATAATACTCCAATAGTTATTAATCCAAAATCTTTTATTTTATCCTTGCTCATAATTCCTCTCCTTCTCAACTAATTCATTTTTATTAGTTTTACTCATTTATACCCCATTTATCCAAAATATTCTAAAATAAGATAACAGTCAAGTTATATTATTTAATA
>OGIX01000462.1_pt1 | contig 29600 bp, 26 predicted proteins | sample 1571901 | NCBI WGS metagenome assembly OGIX01 (sample SAMEA2582102, study PRJEB24529) | metagenome | biome: Human gut stool | place: China | collected 2011
CATAGTATCCTCAACAACTTTTTCATCATTAAAATCAAAATATTCCATCATATCATACTTATTTAAGACTAATACATCACTTTCAGCAAATAACAGTGGGTATTTTTCAACTTTATCGTCTCCTTCTGGAATACTTAAAACAGCTATCTTTAAATTTTCTCCAATATCAAATTCTGCTGGACAAATAAGGTTACCTATATTCTCAACAAATATAATATCAATATCATCTAAATCAAAATAGTCTAGAATCTCTTTTATTGATAATGGTGCTATATGACATGCCCCACCTAGATTTAATTGAACTACAGCTATACCAAGTTTATCAATTTTCTCTGCATCCACTTGACCAGCTATATCCCCTTCAATAACTGCTATTTTATACTTTTCTCTTAATTTTTCGATTAACCCTATTATTAAACTGGTTTTTCCTGTTCCGGGAGATCCCATAACATTTATTAAATATATTTTTATGTCTTTAATCTCATCTGCGCATTCTTCCGTATAATCTATCCCTTGATGTACAACTCTTATATTCATATATATCTCTCCAATGCAATATAATAACCTTGTGGTTATATTTTACTTTAATTCCATAATATTATATACTATTATATAGCCTTATATTTATAAAAACAACTAAATTATTACATAGTAATTATATCTTCTATTCTTAACTTTTTATGGAGGTACTATAATGATCGTTGCTATACTTGATACAAATGGTGCTGGCTTAGGGCAAAGTATAATAAAAAAAATCAAACAAGAAATATGCGCTGATATTAATATAATAGCCTTAGGCACAAATACCTTTGCCACATCTAAAATGGTCAAGAGCGGTGCACATGTAGGAATTAGTGGAGAGAAGGCTATCTGCGCTTTCTGTAAAAAAAATACTGCTGATTGTATAATAGCTCCCATAGGTATTTTATGTAATGGCGAAAAAGATATGGAGCTTTGTCCTTGTATATGTAAAGCAGTTATAAATATGGACTGTACTAAGTATATCCTTCCCTTACAAAGATATAATTTATATATACCTGGTACTCGAGAACTTTCAATAAAAGATATTGTAGATGAAATAATAGACGATATAAAAAGTAAGTTATAATATTATAGACTATATCAAAGCTAATTACTATTTGATACAGTCTATTTATTTAACTCTTATCTAATATATCCTACCATGTTCATTGCTTTCATTTCTTTCAGATTAAATGATTTATAAAACTTATTATCTACTACATCATCTATATCTGTTATAACCATAAACATTCTTACGTTATAATATTTTTGCATAATTGTTTTAAAAAGATATGTTCCAATACCCTTCTGTTGATATTCTGGATCAATAATCAAATCTTGTACAAGCAGCACATGTTCTCCATCACCAACACATCTTATAAAACCAATTAATTTATAGTCATCAAAAGCTCCAAGAAAATATAAAGAATTATCAAAAGCTCGTACTAATTTTTCATCATCTTTTAAGTAAGAATTCCAAGATTCTTTTTTATATATTTCCTTTATTTCTTTAATCATTGTTGCGTCAATTTCTTTATACTTAATCATTCCGCTCCCTCCTTGCCAAATCAACTACACCATTTGTAACATAGATAAACTAATTACAGCACTTCCACAAAGTAATACAAGATCACTTAAATGATATCTCTTATGCACAAAGTAAAGTGTTGCTATAGCTAAAATCATAAGAGGTAATGATATAATACCAGCTATTCCTAACCCTGCAGTTACCTTCATACCTTCTATCATCATACTTAACGATGTTGATAGAAGCATACCACATACAACAGGCAATATAAATTGTTTTACCATAATAAGTGCTCTTGAATCTTTTAATGCATCATACCCAAGTAATACTACTATTGAAATTATACAACAAGCTCCTACTGCTACAGACATTGCAAATATAGCTAATAGCCATCCATATAATACTCCACTTAAGCTTCCACCTAAAATAAAACCTACACCTGCTGCTATCTTAACTAGTATAGGTCCAGGAAGTGCATTTGCTATCGCAACCACTTTATTATAAAAGTCTCCAGCATTAACCATTCCGCTTTGTACAAATATTCCATCTGCTACTGAAACATAAGCTTCTCCGCCCCCAAATGATGTAACTGTTGATATAGCAACATCCCCTGCAAAAGTTCCTATATTCCCACCTGAAGGAGCTAAAAACATTAATACACTAAATAACACAACTGGTATAACTATAAACAATGCAATTGCAATATATGCTTGTTTGCTTATTTTAAACTTTGATTTTTCTTTTTTTTCAATTTTATTATTATCTCTTACTATTGCATAGCAGGCAAAAATCGCCATAGCTACTATAAGTATCTTTGATATCATACCACTATTAGTAATAAATCCGTTTTTACCATTTATAAATGCAAAAACTAACGAAATACTTGTCCCAATTATTATTGAAGCTTTAGTTCTTATTAATCCTACAAAAAGAATCATAAAAAATGATATTATCATCAAATTTATAGTTGATATATCGAATAGGATAAAGTTAAGTCTTCCTAAATCTTGTCCTAAAAATGATGATATAAGCTGTCTTATTTCTTTTCCACCAGTCAAAATGAACGCCACTATACAAATCATAATATAGTAATTTTTTATACCTTCTTTTTCACCTGTTTTAATTACTTTCAATATGTAAATCAAAAGTAAATTTATTATAAATACAGATATCCCTACTGAAGCAAACTCTATATAATGAGCAATCTTCTCACCTGCTATTGAAAAAAGCGTTAAGAGTACTAAAGTTAATATTACTCCTGGCAGTGTAACTGCATACGCGCCTAATATACTTCCTACACCTCCGCACCTTTCATATCCGGCAACTGCTCCAAGTTTTACCGGAAGTGCTCCTGGTGTAATATTAGCTATAACTGTATGTTTAAGATAATCCTCTTCATTAAACCATCCTTTATCTTCAACTATCTCTTTCTCAACTACTGGTATTAAAGCACTACCCCCTCCAAAGCCAATTATACCAATCTTAAAAAAAGACGCAAAAATGCCGATTAATTTCTTTAACATTTTAGCAACCATCTCCTCTGCAAATAAATCCTCACTCAATCCTTCTCCAATTATATTTTAATATATTTACTATTTTTAGAATTTCATAATATTAGGTTTTATTGTTAATATATTAGGAATTTACAGAATAAAAGTGAAAAGTCGACTTCGTCGAGGTGAAAAAGCTACTATGTAGCGGGGAAAAGTTAACTACGTTAAGGGGAAAATGCTACTATAGTAGCAGAAAAAAGCATTTCATCTCGTTAGAGATCTTTTCCCTATTTCCATAGGCAATGTTTTCTCCTCAACTTTAGTTGTCTTTTCCTCTTTGACGAAGTCAAACTTTTCACCAAAGTGCTTCACACTTTATTTATTTTAGATATCTAGCCTTCATATCTTCTAAAGTAACCTTTTCTATTTTAGGAGAATATCCTACTGACCCAAAGTGTACAGTAAGACTTCCTAATATCTCTTTAACTCCTCTTTCCATAAGTTCAACTATTGTCTTAACATCATCACTTGGAATTTCTCCACTTGTCATAGTTTCCATTATTGGAGTTAAATACCCCCTTGGATCAAACCCGCTTGGTTTTTCAGTTAATATTTGATATATCTCTTGTAAATACTCTACTTCTCGCTTTTCAGGATTATTATAAAAGTATTCTCTTATATTTCTTGTTACCGCAAGTCTTATATCAGTATCAACATTAATCTTAGCTATTCCACAAGGTATAACCTTTTTTATTTCATCTACAGAAATACCTCCAGCATTTTTAATATCTCCACCATACTTATTAACTTCATCAACTATATATTTAGGAACTGTTGATGAACCATGTGAAACTAAAGCTCCTATAATTCCTTCGTGTCTTAAATTTTCCATAGATGCTATAGCTATTTCTTTTCTTAGCTTAACATTCTTTCCTTTATTAGCACCATGCATAGTCCCATAAGATATAGCTAAAGAGTCTACTCCTGTTCTTTTGAAGAATTCAACAACCTTTAATGGATTAGTATAAGTTGATTCAGCTGAAAATACATTATCTTCTACTCCAGCTAATACTCCAAGTTCTCCTTCAACTGTTACTCCTCTTTCATGAGCATAGTCAACCACTTTCTTTGTAAGAGCAACATTTTTCTCAAAATCTAAGTGAGAACCATCTATCATAACAGAAGTATATCCTGCATCTATAGCTACTTTAACAGAGTCAAAATCCTTACCGTGATCTAAATGAATAACTATTGGAATCGGAGAATTTTCTCCATATTTTTTCACTGCATCAACTACTCTCTTTGCTCCTCTTGCTTTATCCTCTAAAGTAGAGTTAAGAAAGTCACATCTCCCCCCCATAAAGCCATTTGCAAAATCAGCTCCTTGAATTATAAGAGGTGACCTTAAAATTTCATGAATTTCTATAGCAGCTTTTATTTGGTGTACTGAATTCACATTATATGCTCCTTGAGCATATCCGTTTTTAATACAGCTTTCTAAGACTGGTCTTAATGGCATTATTGGCATAACTTATATTTCCTCCTCTTTCATAGCAAGATGAACTGCTGCTGTTTTAAATGTTAATGGAAGTGCCAAAATATTGGGGTTATCTCCAACATATTTTCTTGCATCTCTTAAAGCTTCTTCAAAGGTAGCCCTAGTCTTCATTCCCATTCCTCTAGCATATCCAGGCTCTTGAGCACCTACTATATATATTGCTGATGTATTCATTTCTGCAATATGTCCACAAGATATCATTGAAAATGCATGGAAAGGATGGTATGCATAAGCATATCTATATTTATCTATATATTCTTTTTTAGTTGCTAAATACTCACCGTATTGATTTAAATCTGGTAATGTATTTGCATAGTTTTTTTGGAACATTTCATAAACTTCTCTATATGCTGGGAATTCTTCATCATGGAAATATCCATTACAAGTTGAAGAACATATAACAACACAGTTATCGCTAAGTATCCTCTTATGTCTTATAATTTGAGCTGATATTGCTTGCATCATAAGAATTGGATTAGTTCCCATACCATTACCATAGTGGAAGAACTGAGGCATACCAAAGACTAGAACATCATATTTCTTTTCTGCCCAATGCACATAAGTACGTTTATTAGCAACCTCCCAAGATAACTTTTGAATTTCCTTTGCATATCCTGTAAATACATCTATTTGTCTTGAATTACTATCTAAAACTGCATCACAAGTAAAGAACTTTTTACCCATACACTTTTCCATATGTTGTCCAATTTCATCAAACTTAGTTCTCATTAAACTCTTATTGCTAACCGGAGTAAAATCACTTCCATGCATTACATCTGGTACATGATGAGATGCTATACTTCTCCAATGAGTTATCCCAGTTGAGCAGTGTTTATATCCTCCTGAATATCCTCCATATGGATTGCCTTGAGCATGTCCAATTAACACTGCTAAATCTGCATCAAAAACTTCTTTATTCATTATTACCTTATCACCACGCTCTGTGCATCCAATGTCAACCAAATTATCATAATTTTCACTATCGTGATTAACTATTTGTCCACTATACCAAAAAGCATTAAATACTTTATCTCCTAAAATCCCCCTTATTTCTTCTTTAGTATTTTTTCTATGAAGGCCATTACTGCAAATAAGCTTTATATCTCTCTTTTCAACTCCAGCCTTTAAGCATTCATCTATAATTATTGGAATAGATACCTTTCTATGAGCATCTTCTTGAGTTCCACCCTTAACTCTATCAGGGAAAACTATAACAACCTTTGAACCTTTTTTTACTTGCTCACTTATTGGTGCGATTCCTATAGGATTTAAAATTGATTCCCTAGTTCTTTCTTCTATATTATCTATTGGTTCAGGATCCTTAACTGTAACTCCTGGTATAAATACATCAGTACTATCTGGTAAATTGGCTTCCATAACTCCATGACCATATTCAAATTGTAACTTCATAAATTCTCCTCCTAAACTTTATCCATAATTATATTTAAATTTATTTTTAACCCTTACTTAAATACTTCTCAATTGACAAATTCAATTTTATCACTTGCTAGAGGTACTTTCCCCATAAACTCTACTGGCTAATTATATTTATCTATAATAACTCTTAAATCTTCAACACTAAATCCTATGTCTCCAGTAAATTTAGTAAGTGCCACAAGTCCACCATCTATAGTTTCTATCTCAGATATCATCTTTGCATTTTCTTCTTTTAATCCTCCACCATAGACTACAGCTAGCTCTTTTCCTAAAATCTCTCTTGTAACCTTTTTTATATATGATGAAACAAAAGCTATATAATCGCTATCTGGCGGAGTTTTTCCTGGTCCTATTGCCCATATAGGCTCATAAGCAATAACTATATTAGTACTATCTAAATAATCTTTAACTCCGACTAATCCTCTTTCAAGTTGACCTTTTAGTACTTTTTCAACATTAGGCTTAACTTCTTCTAAAGAACCTAACCCTCTCTGCTGAGCAGTTTCACCTATACAAAGTAATACATGCATATTTCTCTTTAAAGCAGCTAGAACTTCTTTATTTATCAAACTATCTACTGCATTAGCTAACTTTTCCCTTAAAACTTCATTTCTAGTTATATTAGATTCGAATGCTTCTATTATCTCTTGCTTATCTCTTCTCTCTTCACAGTGTCCTATTATTACTCCTTTACATCCTATATTAGCCGCAGCCGCTGCTGGTAAATGAGTTGTTAGCGCTCCAAAGTTACCACCCTTTTCTACATCAGTTCTATAAACACCTTGAACTCCTATACCTAATGTTCTTATTCTTTCATCAGGATATCTTTTTAATCTATCAATAGCTGGTATTATATAAGCTTCCGGCAACATATATACAACCATCATATCCTCTAAAGTACCTAATCCAAGTTCTACACTTTTATCCACTATCTCCTCAATCCAAGCCTTTGGATTATCCACATTACAAACACCACCTAAATCCTTAGGTACATCAAACCTTTTAAGATTTACGAATATTTCTCTCATATCTTCTTCCTCCTTTAAATTTTTTCTTTCCTTGCTCCTAAATTAAAGTCTGTAAACTCTTGTATTCCTCTACCTATAAGAGGCTTACACCAGTCTATAAATCTTTCAGTTACATAGTTACCTCTTTCATTTATAAACTCTTTAGGCAACGCTTTTTCATACATCATAACTTCATTTATAGGAATTAATGATGTCTCACACTTATACGGTTCTGTTGAAATTCTATTAAGCCCTACCATATACCCTGTCTTTCCTTCTACTGCTGCTTTTACTGCAGCCCTTCCTGCTTCTATTGCCTCATTAACATCTACTTCTGACTGCATAGTTATTGATGCTCTTCCTAAAATTCCTGGTTTTTCACTTCTAGCTTTTATTCCTAACTCTTTTATAACCAAAGTGGCAAGATGAGTTCCTACATCGCCAAAATAAGTTGCCCTTTCAGTTTTAAATATAGGCTCAACTATAGGATTACCATTTTCATCTTTTAATCCCTCACTAGCAACTACAACTACTCCTCCATATTTCTCATGTAATCTCTTTACATCTGCTAAAAACTCTTCTTTTACAAATGGTCTTTCTGGTAAATAGATAAGATGTGGGGCATCTCCTTCTTTCTTTCTAGCTAAAGCTGATGATGCTGTTATCCATCCTGCATTTCTTCCCATAGCTTCTATAATTGAAACATGTATAGGTAACGACTTAACATCTTCACCAACTTCCTTCACTGATGTTGCCATATATCTAGCAGCACTACCAAAGCCAGGAGAATGATCTGTAATTGCTATATCATTATCTATTGTCTTAGGAATACCTATAACGTTTATTCCTGATTCCTTTGCTACTTCGTATATCTTTCCACATGTATCCATGGATCCATTTCCACCATTAAATAAAACATATTTAATGTCATATTTCTTAAACACTTCTAACATTCTTGCATACTCTTTTTCATACAATGGAAATCTTGAAGTACCCAATGCTGATGCTGGTGTTTTAGGTAATAAATTTATTTCCTCTTGTAATTCATCCCTAAAATTTATAAAATTCTCTTCTAATATTCCGCTACTTCCTCCAATTGCACCGTATATAGCACCTATCTCATCATACTTCTTAGCCTCTTCTATTGCTCCATACAGTGATGCATTAATAACTGCTGTAGGTCCTCCTCCATGAGCTATAAGCATATTGCCATTCATATTTAATCTCCCTTCTACCATCTATATATTAGATTATTTTCTCACCTCTATACTGTAGGTGAATAACAATTAATAATCTTTAAATTCTCCCCTTCTAATGCAAAACTTCTGTTATATTCTGGTATGAAAATTTCATCACCTTTTTCTAAAATCATATCTTTATCTAAATAAGTTAATTTACCTTTACCATCAATAACTGTAGCTATACAAAACTTATCTTTCTCTATATAAACCTTCTTATTTATTTCAAGCTTTTCCATAGTAAAGTACTCTTTATATTTATCTCCTATTAATTCAATCTTTTTAAAGTTTTCTTCTAAGGTTATTTTTTCTTTCAAAAAATATCTAACCCTTAATTCATCCTCATTTATCTCTTCATAATTAAAACAATCTAACATTTTTTCAATGCCCAATCCATTATGAATCATCTCTTCTGAAATTTTCATACCATCTAATCTCTGTCTTTCAACTCTCATTGTAAAATCCGTTGGTTCTTGAATTTCTATAACAAGACATCCTCCACCTAAAGCATGAGGTACTCCACCAGGAATAAAAATTGTATCTCCCTTATTTACATAAATTTTATGCATCATACTAATCATTCCTTCTATATCTTGTTCTAGAAACGCTTGTCTCCATTTCTCTCTTGTTACTCCTTCTTTGAACCCTAAATATATATAAGCCCTATCCTTTATATCTTCTCTTATATCAAGTATGTGCCAAGCTTCGGTCTTGCCAAAATCTGAATTTAAATACTTTTTAGCATAATCTTTATTAGGATGAACTTGAATTAAAAGCCTACTAAAAGAATCAATAAACTTTACCAAAACAGCCATTTCTACTCCGAAGCTCTTTATATGCTTTTCACCTAAAAACTCCTTAGGATATTTATTTATTAAATCTTTTAAAAGATAATCCTTATCATTAATAACACACTTACTTAATCCATAATTACTATATTTTTTATCATTAAAAACTTTAGTTGTAGATGCAATCCACGATTCTGACATATATCCATCTCTTGGACTTTTTACTAATTGCAGCTTATCTAAAAGATATCCTCCCTTAAAAGGTCTTTCTATTCTATTATGCTTTAACTTTATAGGTTCAATAGACAACATCTTTATTCACCTCTATGCATTTTCAAATAAATGCTCTATATTTAACTCTCTTATTTGTTTTACTATTTCCTTAGTTCTACTTAGTCCAAACTTCTTTAACAAACTTTTTATTTGAGTTTTTACAGTTACAACTTCAACACATCTTATCTTTGCTATCTCATCTATTTTCTTATTTTTTAAGAATAATTTAATTAACTCTCTTTCTGCAGGAGTAAGCTTTGATATATTATTTATAAAAAATAACAAACTCTTTTCAGTTCTACTTAATCTAAAAAGTTCATCTCTCATTTTAGTTTGTATTCTAGCTTCTAAAATCGGCTTTCCTTCATAAGCTTTTCTTATATGATTCAAAATAGTATCGTACTCAGCAGACTTAACAACATAATCTACAGCTCCACTAGCCATAGCAGTTACAATCATCTCATCAGTATCATGAGCAGTTAAAAAAATTACAGGAATCTCTGGATCAAACTTATGTATTTCCTCTGTAGCTAAAATACCTGAGTTTAAAGCATCCATCTCGATATCCATAAGTATAATATCTGAACTAACCTCTTTAGCTAATTTAACTATTTCAGCCTTTGTATCAGCAGTGCCTACTATCTCCATATCATCTTGACTTTCTATAAGTTCACAAAAATCATCTCTTATGATTTCAAAATCTTCTGCAAGTAATATCTTAATTTTAGACTCCATATTTCCCCCTCCAGATCTTATCTGCCATACTTTGGAAGCATAATATAAAATGATGTTCCTTCACCTATTTTGCTTTCCACCCTTGTAAATCCAAAATGATACTTAGCTATTTTTCTTACATAATACAATCCCATCCCCCAATTTTGATTAGTATTTTTATCTGTAAAAAATGGTTCAAATATCTTCCTTTTTAATTTATTATCTATCCCTATACCATTATCTTTTATAACAATAACGTTATATAACCTTTCAGATTTAATTATAATCTTAAGCTCTTTTCTCCTATCATCTTCACACCTTAGAAGTGCCTCATAGCCATTAACCATTAGGTTATAAACTGCCTCACTTAAATGATTAATATCTGCTAATATTGTATTATTAGCCTCATATTTAACTTCAACATCTTCTGTTGGATATTTTTGCGCAAACTTTCCATATGACCTATTAATTACCTCCTCTATTTCAATAGGACATAAGTTTATACTTTTAGACTTAAAAGATTTATGAAGTTCTTCCATTCTCTCTGTCATCTGCTCTGTTAAAGAAGATAGTTTTCTTGAGTTATCTCTTAACTTTTCAATATCTATGTCATTTATATCCTCTACATTAACTAAATTATTTATATTTCTGCTTAAAACCTTAAGGGCTATAAGTTGATTTTTAATCCCATGTATAAAAATACTAACTACTTCACCTGCAGTATTTACTTTTCTTTTCATAAGCTTGTCTTCATCTTTATCATCATAATTAATATGAGTATTAACTAAGTTTATAGCTCCGAAAATTAGTAATGCAGTAACTATACTAGAAATTATTATCCAAATTGCAAAGGGTATTCTCGGATTAATATAGCTATATTTTCCCCAAAGATACTGATATCCATAAGGTTGATAAATATATACTGGACTATCTATCGCAAATAATATATAAAATATAGTTATACTTATTTGAGCTATAACTATATAAGCAAACTTACGCTTTATGAATCCTATAGTTATTTTTCTATACTCATGTATAAATAAAAATAATGCTATCCCTATATATATAAATATCCAAAACAAAGTTAAATCATTTAAAAATTTTTGTAGCTGTAAATGGCCTTTAAACCATACCCTATAGTTAGCTGGATAAAATATAATAAGAAAAAATATTGATGGCAATGTAGCTAATTTGTAAATATACCTATTACTTCTAAGCCATTCAATCATTGAATAATTAATAGCTATTAATAGTAAGAATAATGGAAAAAGACACCTTCCTAATACTACTAAATATCCGATTGTATCTAATGATATCGCAGTAAATCTTAATCTATGTTGAATAGCTTTAGTTATAAACAGAAATATTTGCTGGTAACTAGATAGTCCTCCTGATTTTGCAAAAAATAAAATTAATCCTATAAACATCAAAATGCAGCTTATATATAATCCTGCTATAAGAAAATATAATTTATTTCTATCTAATATAATAATTGACACAGAAATTATTGCTAAAAGCATTAAAATTATAATTAACATACACAATACCCCATATTATTCCAAATTATATAATATATTGTAACACATATCTAAAGGTTTTCATATGTTAGTTATAAATTTAGCACTTTATGTATTAATATAGAGTATGGCTATTAACCACACTCCATATTTAAATATTATTTATTAATTTAATCCTTCATAAGCTTCAATCATTATGCTTGAATCAAAGTAATCTGTTACTGGAACTTCTTTTTCAAGCTTTCCATCTTTTATGAATAAGTCTTGTTGTGCTTTATACCATTTTTCAACTTGCCCATCTTTGCATCCATCATATACTTCTTTAGAAGTTAACCAATTACCTTCTCCAGTAGCTGCAAGAATCGTAGCCTCTTCTACATCAATTAATTTTGCAACAAGCTTAGCGCTTTCTTCTACATTACCATTTCTATAATCCATAGCTTTTAATAAACCTTTAGTAAATCTAACTAAAAGATCTCTGTTTTCACTAGCATACTTTTCAGTAACAACCCAACTTGATGGGAATACAAAGCTTTCTATAAAGTCTGCATTACCAGCAAGTCTTATTATATTATCAGCACCTAATTCATCCCTAACTGTAATAGTATATGGTGACCATATAGATACAGCATCAACTTGTTTAGATACGAATGCAGTAACAGCACCTGCCATTTCCATATTAACTACATTAACATCATCTCTAGTTAAACCTACTGACTCAAGTGCTAAGTTAAGAATAACTTCTCCTGATGTACCTAATTGTGTTGCTATAGTCTTTCCTTTTAAATCTTCGATTTTTGTAATTCCTGACTCCTTATTAACTAATAATTCATCAGCTAAACTTGTACAATCTAAGGCAAATAACTTAACTTGTCCTTGACAAGCTAAAAGATGGGCACCATGTCCAATATAACCAACATCTATATCACCTGAAACCATAGCTGAAACTTCTGGTGGCCCTGCTGTAAATTTAACTAACTCGATATCAATTCCCTGCTCTTCAAAATATCCTTTTTCAATACCTGTAGTAATTGCAGAAGCTCCTCCCATATTTGGATGGTAAGCAACCTTCATAGTAACTTTTTCTAATGGTTTTTCTGCTTCACCATTAGTTTCTTGATTTTCTTCTGTTGATGGCTTTTCTGTACTTTCTCCACTCTCTTTATTAGAGCTTGAACATCCTGCAAATAACCCTGTTGCAATTACCCCTACCGCTAATAAACTTAATAGCTTTTTAATTTTCATTCTCCTTTTCCCCCTTAAAATACTCTTTGTTTTTTTATTTAGCATACTCAAGATACTCATGATATACTTGAGCCCAAATTTCATTTTTTAATTCAATAAATTCTGGCGTCATCTTTGTTTCTTGATTTCTTGGGTATGGAATGTTTACATCAATTACAGACTTTATACGTCCTGGTCTTGCACTCATAACTATTACCTTAGTTGCTAATATTATGGCTTCTTCAACATCATGAGTTATAAAGAAACATGTTTTTTGTTCTTTTTCCCAAGTATCTAATAACTCTTGTTGAAGTTGAGTCCTTGTTTGTGCATCAAGAGCTCCAAAAGGTTCGTCCATAAGTAAAACCTCTGGATTAACTGCATAAGCTCTTGCTATTGCAACTCTCTGTCTCATACCCCCTGATAACTCTTTTGGATATGAGTTAGCAAAATCCTTAAGACCAACTATATCTAAATATTTTGCTACAGTTTCATTTATTTCTTTCTCTGGTAATCCTTTTAGCTTCAATCCAAAAGCTACATTTTTTTCAACTGTTAGCCATGGGAATAATGCATACTGTTGGAATACAACTCCTCTTTCAGGACCTGGCCCCTCAACTAGGTTACCATCTACATAAACTTCACCTGAAGTTGGAGTATCCAAACCTGCCAATATATTTAAAAGAGTGGATTTCCCACAGCCTGATGGTCCAACCACACATATGAATTCGTTTTCCTTTATTTCAAAAGAAACTCCATTTAATGCAACTACTTCTCCTCTTCTTGTGTTAAATACCTTTTTAACATTATCTATTTTAACTTTTACGCTTGGTGTGTTTCCTGCCATCCTGTTAGTCTCCTTTCTAAGAATTTAACGAACTTTTCTAAAGTAATCCCAATTACTCCTATTATAACTATTCCAAGTAAAACTATATCCATTTGGAAATATAAACTTGCTTCTTGAATCATTGTTCCAAGTCCAGCTTGAGCTCCAGTAAGCTCTGATGCTACTAAAGTTGTTAATGCTGCTGCTAGTCCTAATCTTATTCCTACTAAGATAAAAGGAAGTGATGCAGGAACAACTACTTTTAAGAATATAGTTGAGTCTTTAGCCCCTAAAACTCTTGCAGCCTTTATAAGTGTTGCATCAACATTTCTAACACCTTGATAAATTGATACAACCATTACTAAAAACGAAGCAATAAATATAACTATTATCTTTGATGATTCACCAATACCAGCTCCAACAATTACCAATGGTATATATGCTATTGGTGGGATAGTTCTTATAAACTGTATCCAAGGTTCCACTATATTTCTAAATACTTTGTACCATCCCATTAAGAATGCTACCGGAATTGCTGCTATAAGCCCAAAAGAAAATCCACCTAAAACTCTAAATAAACTTTTACCGATATGTGTCCATATCTTTCCTTTTTGCATTTGAGTAATTAATGCACTAATTACTTCTGTTGGTGATGCAAATATAACTCCTCCTGCTTCAGTCATTGAGATAAGTTGCCAAACTAATATTGCTAATAAGAAAGATATAAGCACCCAAATCCTATCATCGATCTTATTTATAATTGTTGAAAATTTGTTTTCTGAGCTTTTACTCTTTTTAACTGTCATATCCATAACTATCCTCCCTTTTAATTATACTGACCCCTTTTTTGTAAACATTTACCTTGTGGTTTAATTTTACAATTGCATACCATTTGGGACAAGTATGATATTTTATCATACTTTCTCCCCTAAGCTATTTTCCTAATCTTTCAAACATTCTCTTCTTATAATTTTCTACTCCCATCTGATCAAAAGGATTAACTCCAAGAAGCTTGCCAGATGCATAACAGCTTATTTCAAACCAATAGAATAATTGTCCTAAAGAGTATGCATTTAATTTTGAAATATTAATGTTAACTATGGAAACTCCGCCATCTTTATGAGCTTCAATAGTTCCTTCATATGCACATCTATTAATACCATCTACTGTAAATGAATTAAGGTAGTCAAATTTATCCTCTATATTACTTTTAGGAACATCTATATCAACATTATTTTCTATAACATCAATAAATGTTTCCATTAAATTTCTCTTTCCAGATTGAATATATTGCCCCATAGCATGAAGGTCTTCTGAATAATTACATGAACTTGGGAATAGTCCTTTATTATCCTTTCCTTCACTTTCTCCAAATAACTGAACCCACCACTTTCCAAAATATCTTAGACCATGCTCAAAATATGATAATATCTCTATATCTACATCTCTCTCACTTAGATAATTCCTTAATGTTGCATATATAAAAGCTTCATTTTTATCGTAAGATATACTCTCAAAATGCTCTTTTAAAGCTTTTGCCCCACTTAACATTTCTCTAATACTAATACCGCTAACTGCAATAGGCATAAGTCCTACAGAGCTTAAAACAGAATATCTCCCACCAACCTCTACTGGAAAAGGTAAAAAAGTATATCCCTCTTCTATGCTAAGCTTATAAAGTCTTTCTCCTATTGTTCCAGTAGTTATTATTCTCTTTGACATTTCTTCTTTAGAATAAACACTTTCCATATAACTTCTAAGTATCCTAAAACCCAATCCTGGTTCTAAAGTTTCAAAGTTCTTTGCAATAACATTAATATAAATTGATTTGCCCTTGATTTTCTTTAACATATGATTTATATAGTTAGGTGATAAATTATTTCCCATATAAATAATCTTAGGATCCTCTCCTTTATATAGAGCTTCTATGGCAGCTCTTGAGCCACCATTTGAACCTCCTACACCAACAACTATAAAAACATCGGCGTTTTCTCTTATTTCTTTAGCTTTTGCTTCAATTTTCTTAATAAGTTCTTCCTCTTGAAGCTTATCAATATCCATCCATCCTAAAACCTTTTCTTTATCATCTTTATACGAACATATTATAGGTTCTAAAATCCCTTTACTCTCATTTAAATACTTTTCAAAGCTCTCACTACTAATTATTTCTTTAATATAGCTTGTATCTAATGAAATATTTATATTATCTCTCATATACAATTTTCCCCTTAACTACTGTACAAATTGGAGTTAACTTATTATCTAAAATAACAATATCCCCATCCTTACCTACAGCTATTTCTCCCTTATTATCTAAACCAAGTACATTAGCTTGATTTTTAGTTAAAAATCTAATTACATCTTCTAACTTTCTGCCTGTAAATTTAATTAGATTTCTTAATGCTCTATCCATAGTTAATGTGCTTCCAGCCCTTGTTCCATCAGAAACTAGCTGAGCATCTCCTTCTTTAACAACTATGTCATTCACTCCTAGCTTATACTCCCCATCACTTAAGCCAGCTGCCATAATAGAATCAGTTATTGCTAATATTTTTTCATCACCCTTTACTTTAATAATAAGTCTAACTATTCCTGGATGAAGGTGGAATCCATCACATATTATTTCTGAGTAAATGTCAGATTCTAAAGCAGCTCCTATAGCTGATGGTCTATGTTGATGAAGTGTTCCCATTGCGTTAAACACATGAGTTGAACTTGTAACTCCAGCATTTATACAACTTAAGCACTTATTATAATCTGCTCCTGTATGTCCCATGGAAGCTACTATGTTATTTTCTCTTAAGTAAACTACTAATTCCTCTACCCCTTTATTTTCTGGAGATATAGTCATATATTTAATATTATTTTTACTAGAATTTATATAATCCTTTATATTTTCGATAGATGAATCTTGAATTAAGTATTCTGGCATGGCACCTTTATATTGAACACATAAGAATGGCCCTTCCATATGTATTCCTAAAATCTCTGAACCATCTGTACCTTCTTCCTTTGCATCAGCAATTTCACTTAATAATTTACACATAGTTTCATGAGTATCTGTCAAAATTGCTGGTAGAAAGCTTGTAACACCACAACTTGCAAAAAACTTACTTAACTTATTTAAATCGTCTTTTGATGCATGATTAATATCAATTCCATTTCCTCCATGAGTGTGAATATCAATAAATCCAGGAACTACAACTTGTCCATTAGCATCTATTACCTTTAATTTATTTCTATCAACTTGAAAATCACCAATTCTACTTATAACTCCATTTATTATTTCTAAATTTCCTTCAACGTACTCTTTTCCTACTAATATTTTTCCATTCGTAATAATTAAACTACTCATAAATTCACCTCATTAAACTAGTATGGCATCTTTGCCGCATTTGAAGTTAGTGTTATTTCAACATCAGCATGATCTCGTAATAAAGATAATGGACACGCTGCTGTTCTTTCTCCAAATATCCCTTCCCTAACTATTGCTCCATGCCAATCTCTAAAGCAATATAGTTTAATCTTTCTTGCGCTTAAAATTTCCTTCATCCCTATTGTAATACACATCTTAGGCATATCTTGAATAGCTCCTCCTAAAGAGCCAACTGCATTAATTGTTCTAGTTTCTCTTGAAATATTTAATACTCTTGTAGTACGATTTTTAAACTCTTCAGCTGTACACACTTCATTTGGTTCTGGTGGTTCATTAAATGCTATATGTCCATTTATTCCTATTCCACCAAAACATATATCTACTCCACCTAACTTTTCGATTGTTTCCATAACTTTTTGCTCATTCCCTACCTCTGGGAAAATCCTTTGATTTTCTGGCATTACCAAATCCGAATCTATCTTTGAGTAAACTGACTTTTCCATAAATCCTCTAAAGCTTAATTCATGATCTTTCGAAATAGGAGTTTTTTCATCTATCATATACTCGTCCATATTTATAAACCACACATTTTTCAAACTTATCTTATTCTTATTTACCAATCTAACAAAGATCGGATATTGACCTGTAGGTCCTACTGGACATATAAATACCGTTCTTCTTCCTTCTTTATTATTTTTATTTATTTCCTCTATCATTTCTAATGCCATTTCATAAAACACTTCTCCAGCATCCCCTAAAACCTTTACATTGATGACATTATTATTTACTAACTCTTCAATACTCTTCTTATACATAAATATCCCCTCCATAAAACTAAATATATCCTATAATAAAATTGTACTATAGTCTCATATTAATAAAAGTAGTAACTTTTTTCATACCTTTTTACAAAATAAAACAGACTAGCTTATACTATATTAGCTAGTCTGTTTTTTACAATATATTATATTTTTATGGAGTATTTCCCTCTGGTGGTATTGTATTATTATTTTGGTTTTCTCCTAAATTAGAGTTAGATTCTCCACCTTCATTATTTCCATTATTAGATGTACTGCTATCTTCCGAACCATTAATATCCCCAGGATTATTTTCATCAACTGGAGGTACACTATCATCTGATGGTTCCTCTGGATTAGCTGGTAATTCCGGCTGTACTACTTCCTCTTCAACTGGCTCATCTATTACTGGTTCATAATATTCTTCTTCATAGTAATAACTCTCATCATAACTAGTACCAAAACCATCATATTCGAAATAAATACTTTCATCTTTTTCTGTAGATCTATTTAGTATAAAATCTGGTAAATAATCTTCAAAAATGAAATCATTAAGTATTACAGCATTTTGGTATCTATCCATTTTTATAACCCAACCTATTCCTTCAATCTTCTCATCAGAAGATAGTTCTGGAACTGGTATACTTAATTGTTCTGTAACTAAGCTTGGGAACTTAAATACCGTATAGGCTAAATCAAGACATTCATAAATATCGATATTCGTTCTAATGTAATTAAGCATCTTACTTGCTATACCAAAATATTTAATTGGATTTGTTTTCTGTAGCTTTTCAGCAACTTTAAAAAGAACTTCTCTCTGCCTTTCTGTTCTTTCAAAATCATCTCCAACACCTTTTCTTATTCTCGCATAAGATAATGCTTGCTTACCATTTAATATCTGAAGTCCCGTTTCAGTTACTGGGCAATCATTACCTCCAGTAGCTTCTCCTATGTATTTGTTTAATTCATGTAATTGATATTGCTGAACATCAACCTCTATTCCACCAATTTGATCTATAATAGCTTCAAATCCTACAAAGTTAATCATTACATATTTTTCTATATTAATGTCATAATTATACTTTATAGTCTCCATTACAAGCTCAGGTCCACCTAATGAAAAAGATGAGTTCATTTTATTTTCTCCATAACCTGGTATATAAACTAAAGCATCTCTATAAAGTGATGTTAACTTAACTTTTTTATTGTTGCTATCTAATGTTGCTATTATCATTGAATCTGACCTTTGATCTCCTGAATCAAAATCTAATCCATCAACTCCTATTAATAAAACATTAGTAATCCCATCAACTGTCTTATACTCAACAGTTTCTTCTTTTTCAGGATTTTTATTTTCAGTCACAGCTGACTTTTCAACAGGCTTAGTAGCCCTATATATCTTGCTTCTTACATAAAAATATCCTGAAGCAACAAACACTATTAAGGCTAATAATGCTGAAAAAACACCTATTATAACCTTTTTTCTATTACTTAACTTCCTTTTCTTTTTTCTCTTACTATCCTTTGTTTCTTCTGAATCCAAAGTACCCCACACCTCCACATTTCATATACCTTCCATTTTATACTAACTTTATATAAATATACAATATTTTTTTTTAAATTTCAAATTTAATTCACATAATAAATAATTTGTTCGCTACGCTCATAAAGGGAGATATTGCCTTTGTCAAGAGAAATATTTACTTACACAAGAATAAATACCTACGGCATAGATACTAATCTGCCGTAGGCATATTTCTTTAAAATAAATATTAACCTTCATCTGTCCGAAGGACATATTTCTCTACATTGAAAATGTACATTTCTTCGCTGTAGCATATTTCTCTTAGCCTTAGCTAAAATTTCTCTTGTAAACAACGGGAACAATATTTTTCTACTCTGTTCTTAATGCTTCAACCGGATCTTTTTTTGCTGCAATTTTAGATGGAATTAATCCTGCTATTACAGTTAATACCATACTTATAACAACAAGTATAACGCCTCCTTCAACTGGAAGTTTAGAAACATCTGATATATTAGCAACTGACTTTATAATCATATTTATAGGTATGTTTAACAGAACTGTTACAAGGATACCCATTGCTCCTGCTGCAAATCCAACTATTAATGTTTCTGCATTAAACACTCTTGAGATATCTTTCTTTGATGCACCTATACTTCTAAGAATACCAATCTCTTTAGTTCTTTCTAATACTGAAATATAAGTTATTATACCTATCATTATAGATGATACTATTAATGAAATAGCAACAAAAGCTATAAGTACATAACTTATTATATCTATAATAGAGGTAACAGAAGACATCATAAGTCCAACCATATCATTATAAGTTACTACATATTCATCTTTACCTTGGTCAATCTTTTCTTCGTTATAATCTGATATTATATCTTCTATAGACTCTTTAGCTTCAAAATCTTTAGGATATATATTTATAGTTGATGGGTTGCTTAAATCTACACAACCTAATAAAGATAGATTATCTTCATATGTTGCTTTAGTTGAATTATTTTGTTGTTTCATAAGCGCTGATAATTCTTCTTGAGAAAGGCTTGCTAAGTATGCTTTCTCTTCGTCTGTTAATGTAGACATATCTATTTGTGAATTTGTAGAATCATTTTCATCTGTTTCAAACTTTAATCCAGTAAATACATTTACTTCTGGGTTATCTTTTTGCTCTTTTACTATCTCACTATCATTTATATTATTAACAACATATTCTGTTAAATCGCTTGTATATGCTATAGCTCCATTTATTGATGCTGAAACAGCTTCTTCTGAAGGCTTAACTATCCCAACGACCTTTAGTTCTAAAGCATTATCTAAAAGTTTTTTCATATATATAGAGTTTTCACTTTTATCTACCCATATATTATTATCTTTCTCATAATAATCACTATTTAAAACAAGTTTATAAGTAAGATTTAAAATATCTTCATAACTGTAACTAGATACTTCAGTAGTTTCTTCGACTGCTTCTCCATTTTGTATCTTATTCATCTTATTTTCTAACTCAGAATCATCTAATAAACCAATTGAATAAAGATAAGCATCACTGATTTCATTATTTTTGTCTACAACTAAAAGTATTTCATCATAATTTTTGGGCCATGTACCTGCTACAACATCATATTGAGATTCTAAAAGAGTTTGATTTCCTAAAAGCTCTGTCCATACTTTAAATCCACCTGTTGCTCCAGACATTGGTGAATTACTCATACCTCCAAAACCTAGCTTATCATAAACGCTTTCAGGACTAACCTTAACTATACCGTTACTTGTATCTCCCTTATAAATTTGTAATCCTAAATCATAACCATATTGAATTACATTTGCATAATCATCTATATTAGTATTTCCAGTTTCTAAATATTCCTTAAAAGATTTTAAATCATTTTTGCTCATTTGAGCGCTCATAGATTCAATCATTCCAGTCATAATATTTCTTGAATATACCTTATCTAAATCATTATTCTCTTCTTCTCTTCCCATCCCCATCATATTTTCCATCATACTTGTCATATCTACAGTCTGACTTTCTATAGATACCGGATAAGATGAAAGCGTATCTTCTTGAACCTTTGCTATATAACTTTTAACACCACTTGATAAAGATAATATAAGAGCAATCCCTATAATTCCAATGCTCCCTGCGAAAGCTGTCATTAATGTTCTTGCCTTTTTAGTTTTTAAATTATTTAAACTTAAAGATAATGCTGTCCCAAAAGACATAGAAGTTTTAGAAAGCTTTCTTTCTCCTCTTTCTTTATTTACCTGAAGTTCCTCACTCCTACAAGGATTAGAATCATCTACTATATTCCCATCTCTTAATTTTATGATTCTATTAGCATACTCTTCTGCAAGCTCTGGATTATGAGTTACCATTATTATAAGTTTATCTTTAGATATTTCTTTTAATAAATCCATAATTTGAACACTTGTCTCTGAATCTAATGCTCCCGTAGGTTCATCTGCTAGTAATATATCTGGATCATTTATAAGAGCTCTAGCTATTGCAACTCTTTGCATTTGCCCACCTGACATTTGACTTGGTCTTTTATGGAGTTGTTTTCCTAATCCAACTCTTTCAAGAACTTCCTTAGCTCTCTTTCTTCTCTCAGTTTTTGATACCCCTGATAATGTTAGTGCAAGCTCTACGTTAGATAAAACTGTTTGATGAGGAATTAGGTTATAACTTTGGAATACAAATCCTATAGAGTGATTTCTGTAAGCATCCCAATCTCTATCTTTAAACTCTTTAGTTGATTTTCCATTAATGATTAAATCACCTTTATCATATTGGTCAAGACCACCAATAATATTAAGCATAGTTGTTTTACCTGAACCACTTTGCCCTAAAATAGCTACGAATTCGCTTTCTCTAAAATTTAAACTTACTCCATCTAATGCTGTTTGCTTTAAATCGCCTGTTTCATATACTTTGTATATGTTTTTTAATTGCAACATCTTTTACTACTCCTCCTACTATTAATTTCTATTTTAAATACTAAAACAGTAAAATAAACTGAAGATAAACTAAAGTGTATTTTTAAATATTATCTATTAATAATTATTAACCAATTATTATTAGTTTATTTTTATATGTTATTTTGCTTATGATAAAATTAACATCCTTGTAGTATTGAGGGACTTAATGTTTCAACTATTAATAGTTGAGGATGATAAAAATACAAGAAAGCTTATGAACGCTATTATTAGTAATGAAGGGTATAAAACTTTTACTACTGAAAACGGAAAGGATGCCCTTGATATATTAGATAAAGAGCATATAGATTTAATAGTTTTAGATATTATGATGCCACAAATGGATGGATATGAATTTACAAAGACTCTTCGCTCCTGCAATAATAACCTTCCTATACTTATGGTATCAGCAAAACAGCTACCTGAAGATAAGAAAAAAGGTTTCTTAGTAGGTACTGATGATTATATGACAAAACCAGTAGATGAAGAAGAAATGCTTCTTAGAATAAAAGCGCTTCTTAGAAGGTCCTCTATAGTTAATGAAAGGAGATTAACTATAGCATCAGTTGTTCTAGATTATGATACATTAACAGTCAGTCGTGGTAATGATGTACAAGTTCTTCCTCAAAAAGAGTTCTATTTATTATATAAACTTTTATCTTACCCTAATAAAATATTTACAAGGTTACAGCTTATGGATGAAATATGGGGAATGGATTCAGAAACCTCTGATACTACATTAAATGTACATATAAATAGGCTTCGTAAAAGATTTAAAGATTACTCAGAATTTAGCTTAATTGCAGTTCGTGGATTAGGATATAAGGCGGTAAGAAATGATGAAGTGTAAAAATAAGCCTAGCTATGGTGGTCTTAGCTTAATATTAACAAGCATAGTATTTATAATAATTTTTTCCACTATGTGCATTATTGGATTAATTATATCCTTTTTATATAACAATAATCTATTTTCACCTATAGATGGACCAAAGCCATTATATATATTAATCTTTATAGCAATCTTAAGTATCATTATTGGTTCTGTTCTAACCTTTATTTTTAGTAAGATACCATTAAAGCCTATAAATAAATTAATAACTGCTACAAAAGAGCTTTCAAACGGTAATTTTGATATAAGAATAAACTTTGACCATCCTAAAGAACTAAAAGAATTATCAAATAGCTTTAATAATATGGCTAAGGAACTTGGTAGCGTTGAATTATTAAGAAATGATTTTGTAAATAATTTCTCCCATGAATTTAAAACTCCAATAGTATCTCTTCGTGGATTTGCGAAACTACTTAAAAATGATAATTTAACTAAAGAAGAAAGAGATGAATATCTAGATATTATTATAAGTGAATCAGATAGACTAGCTCTACTTGCAACAAACATACTTAATCTATCGAACATTGAAAATAAAACTATAAATACTTCTAAAAGTAATTTTGATTTATCTGAACAAATAAGACACTCTATTTTACTATTAGAGTCAAAATGGTCAAGTAAAAATATTGAAATAAATATTGATTTAGATGAAACCAAGTATATTGGTAACGAAGAACTACTAAAACAAGTTTGGGTAAACTTAATTGAGAACGCTATAAAATTTACTAATAAAGAAGGAAAGATAGATATACAGCTTATGTCATTTGAAGATAGTAAAGTCTTTAAAATAAGAGATACTGGCATAGGTATGAATCAAAAAACTAAGAAGCATATATTTGATAAATTTTATCAAGGTGATACTTCTCACACAATTGAAGGTAACGGCCTAGGCTTAACCATGGTAAAGAAAATAATAGACCTGCATAATGGAATAGTTGAAGTTAAAAGTCAACTTAATAAAGGTACTATAATTACAGTTACTCTTCCATTAGATTAATAATAAATTAATATATTTATTATTCAATCATCATCATTATTTTCTATACTCTTTAGTTCATAAAGCACACTAAACATATCTTCTAAATCACTTTTCGAGATATTATCAAAATCATCCAATCTATATTGTATATCATCAATTACTTCCCTTTTATAAGATTTATCTTTTTCTCTAACTATATCTTTTCTTAAAAAATAGCTTGAAATTGTCCCTGTTAATACCCCAAAAAAACTTATTCCAGCAAGCATAAGTATTATAGCAACTATTCTTCCCAAATCTGTAGTAGGGGCAATATCTCCATATCCAACAGTAGTTGCAGTTACCAAACTCCACCAAAGAGCATCTTTAAAGTTTATATTTTCAAAAATAGACATAAAAGTTGCAGATGAAAATATCAATATTACAGTAATAAATACAACAAAATAAAAAACATTAGTTTTAAGTACTCTCAAAATCTTCTTTGCAAAATTATTTATGTAAACAGTAGCCCTTAAAGCCTTGATAGCTTTTAAAAACTCTGTTACTCTCAAAAATCTTAATATTCTAAGAGACATAAAAAGTTTACTAAAAGGTATTATTGTAATTAAATCTATTTTGTTATTCTTTATAAAATCTAATTTTTTTTTGCTTATTATAAGCCTAGTAAAATAATCTATTACAAATAGTACATATATAAATCCATCTATTTCATTTAATAAGTTTAAATTATATCTGCTTAAATTCATTGTCAATTGACATATAGTAATAGCTACAGCAATTAAGGCTAATCCCATCATAATTAACTCATAGTAAAATCTTTTTGATTTTATATCCATAGTATCAGCTCCTCTGTTGTAATTATATCCAAATAAAAAGAGTGTAAATCAAAAGTTATTTTTGCTTTTAATTTACACTGAACACCATTCTATTTTATTTTAAATTTTCCATCTACATTTATTACTTTTATATCTAAAGCACTCATTAATTTTTCCATGCTCTTTACTTGATTAACATATTTTATATTACTCTTTTCTACTAACTTCTCAACCATTTCTTTTATAGCTATTTTATCTTCTCCAGTAAGATAAATCTCTCTCTTTATATATCCTCTATTAATATACGTAATTGTATTCCATATTTGTTCATCAGTTATATTATTAATATTAGCAAGAACTCTGGTAAAGCCTTTACCTCTCATCTTAGCAGGATATGCCAATTTAAAATATTTAATAAATCCATGTTCTTTTTTAGGATCTTTATCGCTCACAAATTTACCCAATTGAGATTTTAATGCATTCATAAGAAATATAATAGTATTAGTCTTAACTTTACCATTCATTTTATCAATACTATCATAAATTAAATTGTAAGTTTCCTGGACCTTATCTTCATTAATCTGAGGGTTTCTTAATACTTTTACTATTTCAATATATTCTAATACAGTTTTCTTACTCTCTAAACTTTTACCATAGACTCTTTGTAAAAGTTCCTCTGCACTTATTTCATTAATTTCATTTATAGTTAAATCCATTTTAAAATTGCTCCTTTTATATTTAGTTAGTACATTATATCACTTAATTAATTATTAACCAAAATAATATTACATATTTAATTAATCAATCCACATATCATTTATATAAAAATTCTTTCATATATATAAAATGTATAATTATATAAAAGGAGTTGTCATATGAATAATACTATATCTAAAAAGATTAATAACCTCTACACATCCCTTGAACCACTTTGTAAACCATCAAAGTTTGATTGTTTTATATACCTATTAATCCCTCTTTACTTAATACTATTTCTTTTTAAGAAGCTTCCTCCATTTATACCTCATATAGATATGCTTTATATTAAATTTCTTATATCTTTATTCGGAGTTACTTATGCTTATAAAAACTTAAGTCCTTATATACGAAATATAACTAATTTTAAAACAACAGTAACTGTTTCAGCAAAATTATTTGTTGTTACTTCAATCTGTACTTACTTAGCTTTACTTGTTGTTGGTCGTGATCCTCAAAATATAGGAAACCTAAGTCTAACTAATACACAATATTATTTATTACTTTTAGATTTACCTTTTACTGCTATAGGAGAAGAAGTATTTAAAGTTCTTATGCTTTTAGCTTTTTTAAGATTATTTGCTCCACTAAAAAACAATAAATTTATAGTTTCCTTATTATTATCAAGTTTCATATTTGGATTACTTCATATTAATTATAATTACGCTTCATCATTAAAGATAATTTTTGCTATAGGAGTTACAGCAATACCTTCATTCTTATTTTTCTTATATTACAAAAGTATATATCCGTCAATTATTGTTCATTTTTTCTTAGATTTTATGGCATTCTCAAATGTATCTACTAACTATTCATTTATAGTTTTATTCTTTCAATTGGCTTTATGTACTGCTATATCTCTCTTATTATTAAGACAATTTTTTAATTTAGCATTCAATAAAAATAAAAGCTAGGTATCTCCTAGCTTTTTATATTCTCTATTTTAGCATATAATAAAATAAATATATTTTACATAATTTTTAGGAGGTAAATAAATGTTTAAATTCTTTACAATCTTAATTCACCTCATAAACTTTTTTACAATAGTTTACATGGTTTTTAAAGAAAAACGACCTGCTAATAGCATTATAGCTTGGACATTAATTTTATATTTAGCACCTTTTTTGGGATTCATAGCTTTCTTACTAGTTGGTAGAAGATTAAATAATGCTAATATGTTCGGTGTAAAAGATTCAGAAATTAAAATTTTCAAAATATATAATGACTGTATTAAGGAAAGAGAAGTATTAAAAAGCACTAATAAAAATTTAAAAAACTTAGATATGATAATGTCTCTTGAAGCCATAGATTTCTCTCCTTATAGAGATGATAATAATATCGAATTATTTTCAGATGGAAACATATTCTTCGAAGAGTTATTAGATAGTCTAAAAAAAGCAAAAAAGAGTATTAATATTCAATTTTACATATTCAAAAGTGATGATATAGGATCTAAAATATTAGATATATTGGAGGAAAAAGCTCGTTCTGGCGTAGAAGTACGCTTCTTATATGATTCAGTAGGAAGTAGATCTCTTAATAAAGCTAAGGTTAGAACATTAGTTGATGCTGGAGGTAAAGTTGGAGAATTCTTTCCTTCGTGGTTAAAGATCATAAATTTAAATATGAACTTTAGAAATCATAGAAAGATTGTAGTTGTAGATAATAAATTAGGTTTTGTTGGCGGTTTTAATGTTGGTGATGAGTATTTAGGAAAAAATAAAAAATTTGGTTACTGGAGAGATACTCATATAAAATTTGAAGGCTCTGCAGTAAAAGATTTAAACTTAAGATTTTTAGCTGATTGGAGATATGCAACTAAAGAAGTTATTGATTTAGAAAAAATACTTGTTTTAGACCAAACTGAATTAAGACCTGCTAATGATGGTATGCAAATAATATCAAGTGGACCTAATTTAAGCGATAATTATGAAATTAAATTAGGCTATTTAAAAATGATTCAAAAAGCTAAAGATTATATATATATACAATCACCTTATTTAATTATTGATAAAAGTATTTCAGATAGCTTAAAGCTAGCTGCTTTATCTGGAGTTGATGTAAAAATAATGATTCCTGGAAAAGGGGATCACCCTTTTGTTTATTGGGCAAATCTCTTCTATGCTGGTGAATTATTAAATTCTAATATTAAAATATATCATTATGATAAAAATGCCTTTCTTCATGCAAAAACTGTTGTAATTGATGATGAAATATGTTCTGTTGGTACTGCTAATATGGACACAAGAAGCTTTGAATTAAACTTTGAAGTTAATGCATTTATTTACTCTGAAAAAATTGCTAAAGAACAGAAGAGAGAATTTGAAAAAGACATATTTAAGTCAACTCAGCTAACTTTAGAAACTTATAATAATAGAGGTAGGTATGTCAAAACTAAAGAAGCTTTCTCAAAATTATTTTCCTCTGTATTGTAAACAGCTATAATATTTATTTAAACAATTAATATCCTTATAGCTTAAGAGATATTATAAAAGCAAAGTTTTAATAGATTCATACATATTAAAACTTTGCCATATTTTTATTTCTTAATGCTATCTTTTTAAGGTTCCTATAAGCTATTCTAATAATTAACTATTAAATTTTAAAATGTGGTTAGTAACTTTTACTACCACATTTTAATCTATTTATATTTTTCTATTGGAAGTTCTATATTAAATTCTATGTAAGAATCTTCAACATTGAAATATATATTCCCTTTATGCTTATCTAATATACTTTTAATATTGAATAATCCATATCCTCTATTAATTCCTTTAGTAGAGTATCCTTCTTTAAACATCCCTTTTATAGATTCTTTTTCTAAATCTTCTATAGAATTTTTAAATAAATTATATATTCATCATCTTCTTCATATATATCGAGCTCTACATACTTTTCTTTACATAGCCCACTACTCTCTATAGCATTATTTAATAAATTTGCCAATAATACTGTTAATTCTGAATTATCTAATGATATATTCTCTAAACCACTTTCAATGTTATACCTAAATTCTACCTCATAACTTTCTGCTAATTTAACTTTACTAAATAAAATAGCTTTAATAATAGTATTATCTATCCTAGCTATTTTACTTAATTCATCCTCATTAGAAGTTATACTTCCAACATAATCTTTTACCTTTTCCTTTAATTCACTTTCATTACATACCTGAACCATGCAATAAAGCATATTTAAATGATTTTTATACTCATGTTCCCTAGCTCTCATTTTATTCATAAGATCATCTATTAAAGGATCTATATTCTTTTCTATCTCTTCTTTTTTACTTTTTCTATTCCTTTTTACTATACTAATAAAGTATAAAGAATTAATTACTATTAATAACGATAAAATTACTACTATTTGAAGCATTATATTCATTTCTATAACAAAATTCATAACAAATAACTTTACTAAAAACACAACAAATATAATATTTACTACTAATATATTTATCTGTGGTTGTTTGTTTATAATTTCTTCTAGGTTTATCCTTAATACTTTTGTTAACTGTCCTAAAAATAGTACTAAAATGAACAATATTATCATTAATGGAATAAAGATACTATTAGTATAAGCATTACTTCCAACAAACACATATATAATTAGTGAAGAAATAAACTGAAGTACAATAAGAATTAAATGTGAAACACACATTACGAAGAAAACACTAATTTTTTCTCTTTTATCTATTCTGCTTACAAATATAGTAAAAATAAATATCATAATTAATGCTAATATCGCCCCACTAAAGTTTGACTCTAATATTGGGGTTACTATTATTCCTAAAACAGTAGATATTAATAAATATTCTTTTAAATTTTTTACTACATTATTATTAACCAAAATATTATATA
>OGIX01000466.1_pt1 | contig 29387 bp, 18 predicted proteins | sample 1571901 | NCBI WGS metagenome assembly OGIX01 (sample SAMEA2582102, study PRJEB24529) | metagenome | biome: Human gut stool | place: China | collected 2011
TAATCTTCACGGTTTGCCTGCCACACGCTGCCAAAAAAAGTGTGCATGCCGCAAACATGAATAATCTGGTATTTTTCATTCTTCTGATATATATTATAGATTATATAATTCATTTCTTCACTAAGAGAAAGACGAAATAATCCCCTGTTTGTACTCATTCGTCTCTTTTTCCACTTTTCAGCACCAAATTTCCACTTTCATCCTGCTGTGATATGCAAATGCCTCATTATTTAAAAGTTATGCTTATCTTTGCAGGCTAGTGTCTTATAATATAAAAACAGAAAACAAGAGCAAACAATATGAAAGAACAAACAAATTATGACTATGAAAAATACGTTCAGATAGCACAGATGGCCAAAATGGGATGGTGGGAGTCAGATTTGAAGAATAAAGAATATATCTGCTCTGACTTTATTGTTGACTTACTCGGCCTTGAAAGTAACCGCATCAGTTTCACCGAATTCCACCAAAGAATACGTGAAGACCACCGGCTGCGTCTTAAAAATGAATATATGTCTCTTTCTTATCTGGAGACATACGAACAAATGTTTCCAATCCGGGCAAAAGACGGGGAAATATGGGTGTACTCCAAGATTAATTTCCAAAAGCCCGATAAAGAGGGATATAGGAACATGACGGGCCTTCTGCAATATATTGACAGACCGATCGATACTACGGATGGAAACATTGATTTCTTTCAAGTGAGCAATTTGCTTTACCAACAAACTAATATTTCATATTCATTGCTTGCTTTTCTGCAATGTGATGATGTTACTCAAGTGGTTAACAAGACGTTAGGAGATCTCCTTCACCAGTTTTTGGGCGATCGTATCTATATCTTCGAAATAAACAGAAAAGAACAACGCCAGGATTGCACTTATGAGGTTACCGCCGAAGGAATATCCAAGGAACAGGAATTCTTGAGTAATATTCCCTGGGACCCTTCTACCTGGTGGAATCATCAGATAGCCGAAAGAAGGGCTATCATACTGAACACGCTGGACGACATGCCCGAAGAAGCTGCGGAATATCGTCAGACGTTGGAGATGCAGGATATCAAGTCGCTGATGGTAGTTCCGCTAATCTCTAAAGAAGAGGTATGGGGCTATATGGGAATTGATATGGTAAGAACGCAGCGTAGCTGGAGCAATGTAGATTATCAATGCTTCTCCTCCCTTGCTAATATTATCAGTATTTGCATCGAATTGCGAAAGTCGGAGTTACAAGCCAAAGAAGAACGTCTTGCTTTGGACAACAGCGAGAAGATATTGAGAAACATCTATAAGAATCTTCCGGCTGGCGTCGAACTTTACGACAAAGACGGTTATCTGGTAGATATTAATGATAAAGAGCTTGAAATATTCGGCTTGTCTGACAAGCATGAGGCACTGGGAGTTAATCTGTTCGACAATCCCAATATTCCTTTAGACGTTAAAGAGAGATTGAGAGCGAAAGAAGATGTAAACTTCTCCATCAATTATGACTTCTCAAAAATAAATCAATATGTAGATAGCCGGAGAAATGGGATTATTAATCTTACCACTAAAGTTACTGCTCTCTATGATTCTCAAAATCGATTTATCAACTATCTGTTTATCAATATAGATACGACGGAAACGACCAATGCATACACCAAGATACAGGAGTTTGAGAATCTGTTTCTTCTAATCGGTGATTATGCCAAGGTAGGATTTGCTCATTTCAATGTATTGACAAGAGACGGATATGCCCAAGATACATGGTACAGGAATTTGGGAGAGAAAGAAGGTATTCCCATGCCACAGGTTATCGGAGTATATGCACATGTGGTTCCTGAAGATCAGGCTGTTCTGAAAAACTTTGTAGGTGAAGTGAAAACGGGAAAGGCAACCAGTTTGCGTAAAGAAGTTCGTGTATGCAGGGAGAATGGCAAATATACATGGACCAGCATTAACGTAATGGTCAGAGATTATCGTCCGCAAGACGGCATTATTGAGATGTTGTGTATCAATTATGACATCACGCCTTTGAAAGAAACTGAACAGAAATTGATTATTGCCCGCGATAAAGCGGAAGAACTGGATCGTCTGAAGTCGGCTTTCCTAGCTAACATGAGTCATGAGATACGTACTCCTCTCAATGCTATTGTCGGTTTTTCCAGTCTTCTGGCAGAAACGGACAGCAGAAACGAACGGCAGGAATATATCAAGATTGTGCAAGAGAATAATGAACTTCTCTTGCAACTGATATCGGACATTCTCGATCTTTCGAAAATCGAAGCGGGAACATTTAATTTTGTATATACCAATGTGGATGTAAATGAGACGTGTGCTGAAATCATCAAATCAATGAGTATGAAAGTGAGTAAAGGTGTTGAATTGATTTTTGAGGAACCATTCCCGGAATGTTATATCTATACGGATAAAAACAGATTCACCCAAGTAATCAGTAACTTTATAAATAACGCGTTAAAGTTCACCCAGCAAGGCAGTATCACCCTGGGATATGAACAAGTATCCCATCAGAAAATAAAATTCTATGTGCGCGACACCGGAATGGGAATACCGGAAGAAAAGCAAAAGAGCGTATTTGAACGTTTTGTGAAGCTCAATACCTTTGTTCAGGGTACAGGACTTGGACTTTCTATCTGCAAAAGCATTGTTTCCCAAATGGGAGGAGAAATTGGCGTGGATTCGACCGAAGGAATAGGTTCCTGCTTCTGGTTTACACATCCGTACCATGCTGCTGACTAGACTGACTATAAAAAGAGTTGTCCGCATGTTTGGTTTCTCAATATTAATATGATCAATATATTCGGGCAGTTTGTGGATTCTAAATGAATAGAACTATTGACTTTGCCCTTTTTATTTTGTATATTTGCAATAACCAATTAGCTAACATCAAAATGATATATACAAAAATAGATACATAAAGTAGTTTTTCAGATACATAAATATATGTCTGAAAGAGTAAAAACGGGGTGAAATTAGCAAAAATTTCACCCCGTTTTGTTTAATATATTCAGTGCCGTTTGACGAATTTCTATGAATGTCGTTTATAATAAATACAAGAGACGTTTATAATAAACTATTTCACTTTTTATTATAAACGTTCTATGAGTTTATTAGCATCTTGTATGAGAAAAAGAAAACAGTGTAAAGGCCGAAACAACACCAATGCGATATATACAAATATATCTATACACTTATAGTAATGAACGACCTTTACAACTTGTTTTTTATAACTATTCAAATGTTTATTCCTTTTCTCATTTCAGTAGCGCTTCCACCATTACAGGAAAATGATCTGAAGAGTACTTATTATACTTTATATCATCATCAATGGTGTGATAAGAAAGTATTTTTATTTTTGGAGTCACAAAAATAAAATCTATGCGCTTAGCTGTTTTTCCAGTTTTGTCATAGGCATAAAAACTACCGGACGGTCCTTTAGGAGGCGTCAAAGTACATTTATATGAATCCAGTAATAAACTATCTTTCAGGAGAAGTTGTATCGGTTCTTCGTCCGGAGTGGCATTAAAATCACCGGTGCAAAAGGTCGGTTTACCTTTAGCGATTTTTCTTACCTGTTCCAACAACATGAACGAAGATTGCCGTCTTGCTTCTGTTGCTTCATGATCCGTATGCGAATTAAACACATAGAATTTCTTCCCAGTCCGGAGGTCTTTAAAATATCCCCAAGTGCAAATCCGGCGACAACGTGCTCCCCAACCATAAGAAGGTATATCCGGAGTTTCCGAATACCAGAAATCACCATGTTTCAACACCTTAAAGCGATCTTTTTTATAGTAAATGGCACAATGTTCTCCTTTATTATCCCCGTCACGATCACGACCGATATAAGAATATTCGTTCAGAATCATCATATCCTTTAATTGAGAGGTACGCCCTTCCTGTATGGCAAACATATCGAACTTATTCTGTCGCACAACATCTACCAATGCGTTCAGACGGACTTACCAAGAGTTATCCCCCTTGTCTCCTTTGGTGCGGATGTTATAAGATGCAAGGCGAATAATATCTTCCGGTTTCGTTTTGTCTAAGTTGGAAGATTTTGCCGGAAGACCTCCGGCAAAAAGTAAAATCAAAAGTAGAAAATAATATTTCTTATTTATAGAACACTTCATATTACAAATCATTAAGTATCAATTTATTTACTCCATTTAAATACCGGATAGCCATTGTTCCCTTCTTTCCAAAGAGAAGAATCCCAGTTTATGACAGTGTTTTTCAGCTCGTTAGCAGATTTAGCTACTCCCTGGAAACTACTACCGGACGGTGATGTCTCATCTGAAACGGTAAATGTAGCCTCTCCTGCTTTCAAAATCACACCGTCATAAGCATAGCAATTTTCATAAGTAGCATTGGCAGTACCTCCGACTATACGTCCCACCTTTGCTTTATCGGTACTAACCAACATACTATTCCAAGCAATACAATTTTTTATGACTAATTTACCGCCATCCACTTTGCCGACTATACCTCCGGCATTTCCTCCACCTATGGCATTGATATCACCACTAGTATAACAGTTTTCAATACTGCTTCCACTGGCATTGCCATTCACCCTTCCGATGATTCCACCGGCTTTACCTGTATTGTTAGCAATTTGATCAATAACAGTAGCACTGGAATAGCAATTTTTGATATATCCCGAACCACCAAGTACACCGCCAATTCCACCTGCTGCTCCCGACCCCTTCAGTACTCCGGTAGTATAGCAGTTTGTTATCTTTCCAGTATAATTCTCTGCACCGGCAGCCAATCCTACATAACCGGCTATGATGCCAATACCAGTATTCGGAGATGAGATATTTGCATCCACAAATCCCACATTTCTACATTCTCCACACAATACCCCGAAGAAGCTTCTATATGTGCCTGACTCACAAGTAAGGTTTTTAATTACATGATTGCGTCCATCGAAATCAATCCATTTATGGTAACCATTAGCATCATTTAGAGGTGCCCACTTGATCCCCTGCATATCAATATCCGCACTCAAGACAAAATAAGTCGTTTGTTTTTCAATGAGGGCTTTGCTCATATTCTGAATATGGATAGCATTAGCAATCACATAAGGATTATTTTGAGTTCCGTCTCCATTGGCAAAATCTCCTTCCGGTTCGTTGTCATGTCCTCCATAACTAGCATAATCTTCTCTATCCAATTGCCACTCTAAAATAGGGAATCCCATATCTATATTCCCAACATTATGCCATGGGGTCCCCCAATTAGCAATGCTATTCTGCAAAGTCAGAGCACTTTCACTCACTCCATCATATTTTCCTGTCGAAACGGAACCTGCATTATCCTCCGGAGTAAATCCTGTACAAATCATATCCTCCCATGCATAACATTCAGATGCGACGGGATCCGCCTGATGTCCATTTTCACCTTGAGACAAAACTCCACTGATACGTCCAGATCTGGCAGCAGGACCTGTTATTTTCCAGTTCCAAGCAACACAGGACGTAATTTTAGCTCCTTCGGAAGGAAGTGCAGCAATACCTCCCACTGAATTGGCTCCAATTAATACACCTGTAGAATAGCAATACGACACTTCACTGTTTTCATACATAGAACCTACAATACCTCCACATTCATCTCCTGTAGATATAACCTCTGCTGTGGAATAACAGTTTTTGATATAACAAATCTGTCCTCCATACGGTCTACCCATACGGGAAGCTATTCCACCAGCATACTTTCCTTTCACTTTTCCGGAGACGTAACAGTTTTCCACCTGCCCTGTCTTCTCTACAGCGTTCGGAGCTTTCACTCCGATATAACCGCCGATAACCCCTGCCCCACTATTAGTAGCTGCTTCTACATGGGCATTATAGAAACCGACATTTTTACAAGTCCCGGCCAAAATACCGAAAAAACTGGCATACGCTTTATCCGTACAGGTGAAATTCTTTATAATATGATTATTTCCATCAAAATAGATATAATAGTCACCGGTTGGGTTCAATGGATCCCAATTAGATATAGACTTCATATCAATATCAGCTCCCAATTGGAAATAAATCATCTTTCCTTTCACCAAAGCCTCACTCATATTCTGAATCTGTATCACATCCATAACGAGATAGGGCTTGTTCACTGTTCCATAACCTTTTTCAAAAAGCCCGCCTGCTCCGTCACCCTCGTCTCCGTCATCTATGTCTGTGTTTCTATCCGGCGGAATACGGCTATAGGAATCCATCGGATTAAAATCAGAGCATGAGAAAGATAAAATAGCCATCCATAAAATGGTCCAATATCTCATTACCGAGTATGTACTTATATGATAAAATTTGTTTTTCATAATCTTCATTTTTATTTTAGATTTCTACTACGATCACCATAGGATAATGATCGGATAAAGAACTGACAATAGTGCGGGTAGAAAGCACCGTAGCATGTTTCACAAAAATAAAATCAATTCTGGTCTTTTTAGAAGGAAATGTAAAGAGAGCTCCATGCTGAACGGCCGCTTCCCGATATGCATCTTTTAATATACCACTTTGACAAATCGTAGTAGCTATTTCAGGAGCATCCGGGGTAGCATTAAAGTCGCCGGTACAAAATGCGGGAGTATTGTCTTTTGCTTTATCGGAAACTGCATCCACCAGCATTTGGCATGCGTGTTTTCTAGCATTATCAGCCAAAGGCATGTGAGTTTCAAAAAGATAAAATTCTTTTTGAGTCTTGTTATCCTTGAATTTTCCCCATACACAGAAACGTTTGAAATTTGTTTCATCCCATCCGTTGGAAGGAATTTCCGGAGTTTCGGAAAACCAGAAACGTCCGGCATCCAGTAATGTGTAGCGGCTCTTCTTATATAAAATGCCACTCATCTCTCCTGCCTTGTTATCGTCATTTCCAGTGTCACGACCATAAGCGAGAATCTGATAATCACTCGCAAGTTGAGTTCCTAAGTAGGAACGTTGTTCCCAACTGGCTTCTTCGAATCCACAAATCTCAAAATCGTAGTCTTTGATTAATTGTGCCACACGTTCCCGGCGGTTAGTCCATCCTGTACCGGTCTCCACCTGTAAGTTATAAGTTGCTACACGCATGGACGTTTCAGTCACGGGGTCTTCGTCTTCCTCGCCATCTCCTGTATCCCACGTGAAATCAGGATAGTACAATGAATTGTCTTTATTATCTTCACAACTGCTGGCAAAAACAGAGAATATGAAGGAAATCAATGTATATATTACTATCTTTTTCATAAATCTATTATTTATATCTTTTATACTTGTTATTCATTCCATCCCGGATTTTGGGTTACGATACCGTCAGATAGTGTTATTTCCTGCCTTGGTACCGGATACAGATAATCACGGTTCTCATTCCAGGTACGGTCGATCCAGCTATAGCACAACAAATTGCCATAATTACCTTCTGACAATGAGGTGCCGCTTCCATCGGAAGCCAATTTTACATAAGTCACACTTCCAACATTGGGTTGCGAAGATGTGGTGTAGAAACAGACATCATTTGTTCCGTCTCCATCAATATCATACGCTTTATTGATAGCTGTAGCAGGAAGATAAAATCCTTTAAAAGATTGGGCCATACATTGCCCCTCTTTCCAGCGCATCAAATCATAATAACGGAAGCCTTCCATGACTAGCTCTATCGCACGTTCCCGGCGGATTTCCAGAATCACCCCTTTATTATCTCCTGTGACATTCACATAACCGGTTTCCGGAGCACACATATAAGGGTCCGGAGCAAGGTTTGCTGCGTTCATATTCAGTTTTCCCGTAACTCCTGCACGTGTCCGTAATTTGTTTACCGTATTGTCGATATCAGTTTGCGTCAGTGTGCCTAATTCTGCCTTTGCTTCGGCATAGTTCAAATAAACTTCTGCTAATCTGAACAGAGGAAGGTCATTGCTTGAATCACCTGTATAGCTCATATTATCATTTGCATATTTCAGCAGGTGGTATCCGGTCATCGTGACATTCATATTTATATTTGAAGTACGGATTGTTTGCGCTAAACGCGGATCACGATTGACTATTTCATCCTTGAACTCCATTGTTGCATAATTGGGCTGGTCGGTGAAACGGTTGCCGTTCTTCATTAAATAATAATTGACCAGTTTTTTCGAAAGTCCGGGACGGCCTAATGTCGGAGAATTCTCAAATGCCTGTACTTTATGAACCAGACTCAAATCATTATTATAATCCCTTGCCAATATGATTTCCGCATCAATCGCATTCTCGGATTTAAAGAGATTACGATAGGACTGTGAGCCGGATTGATACAATGAATATCCTCCGGAAGCAGTCATAATTTCATTAGAGGCACTTACGCAGTCATTCAAGTATTTCTCATAATCACCCAATCCATGATATTTACGATAAGTACCTTCAAATAATCCTACACGTGACTTCAATGCCTGGGCAGTCCACCAGGTTACACGATAAAGTTCTTTTGTCCGGTTGGTTTCTTTAAAAACCTCTATGGCAAAATTAAGATCTTCCATTATCTTTCCCATCACAAATTCGCGTGAATCCCTGGCTTTGTATAAATCAGCATCATCCGAGCCGAGTACTTTATCGTACCAAGGTACATCTCCAAAACGTTTCACCTTTTCAAAATAGAAATAAGCACGGAAGAAGCGTGCCAGGGCTTCATATTTGTCGCGCACTTTCTGGTCTTTACAGTTTCCCAGATTATCCAATAAAAAATTAATTGATCGCAGTGCACTCAAACTCCATCCTCCACCCGTTTCCGGAATGACACGTTGTCCACTCACTTCATCGTCCAAAGGTGATACGATCAACACATCAGCATTATCCTTGTAAATATCGCCATCACCCGGGAAGTTATTCGAATAGAATTGATTACTGTATAATTGTAATTGCTCTTCATTCTTGAAATAATCCTTAGTCGTCAAGCGATCTTTCGGATTTATATACAATATGCTTTCACAAGAAGCAAATAACAACGACAGACCAACAGTCGCCCACAATGTATATTTCATTATTTTCATACTATATTCCTTTATATTCGTTATTATCAGAATGTTATATCTACACCAAAAGAGTATGTCTTTGCCCAGGGATAAATATTCGCGTCACTTTTACTTGTTTTCCAGCTGTTACTTGCCGATGCTTGTTCCGGATCAATATAATCGGAATGTAGCTTAGTGAATGTCAGCAAGTTCTCACCACTAAAGTAAACACGTATTTTCTCGAAACCTATTTTAGAAAGCCATTTATCCGGCAATGTGTAACCAATAGAAAGATTCTTCAACCGACAATAAGCGAGGTTCTGCAAATACTTAGTATTAACCACTGCCAATTCACGATTACTACCGAGAGCCACATATCCTCTGGGACGTGGGAAATAAGCATCTGTATTTTCTTCACTCCATACCTGGCTCATGAAATCGGAAGGAATAAAACTAGCGTATGGTCGGGAATAAGGTCCCCAAAACATGGATGTTTCAGCACCAGGATACCAATTTTGTTTGCCAATGCCCTGAAAAAGAACTGAAAAATCAATTCCATACCAATCTGCAGAGATTCCGAAATTATAATTATAGCGCGGCAATGAGTTACCAATCACTTTCATGTCTTTCCGGTCATTAGCTGATGTTGTCTGTTCAATCTTGTTGTTACCATCCAAATCGACAAATTTGAGGTCACCGGCATGAAGTCCATTATCCAAAGCGCTTGCATTAATCATTTGGTTAACAAACGATTGGTCCACTTTATAATTCCTTGCTTCTTCATCCGTTGTAAAATAACCGTCTACTACGTATCCCCATATTTCGCCCAACTGCTGTCCTTCGTAAGGATCAGTCAGCGTCCGGTTGGGATTATCATATTTTGTCACTTTGGAGGTGTTATCTCCGATACCAGCCATTATCCGGTAGTTGAAAGGCTTACTTGCCAAAGTAAAACTATCTCCCCAAGTAATAGATGCTTCCCACCCTTTCGTACGCAAGTCTGCCACATTCATTCTGGGAGAAGAGGCACCATATACGCCAGGCAAAGTCTTTCCTGCCATCAACATATCTTTGGTATCACGAATATATGCATCAAAAGATACATTCAAACGGTTATTAAGAAAACCCAAGTCCAAACCTATATTTTTTGTGATTACAGTTTCCCAGGTCAAATCGGTAGAGTTCGGAGCTGACTCATAGGCATAATCGCCTTTCGTAGTATCTCCGAAAGCATAGTTCATTACCGCTCCGGTATTAATCAGTTGCAGATAGTCATAATAACCTACTGTTTTCTGATTTCCCAATGATCCGTAAGACAGTCTTAGTTTCAGATTGCTTACATAGTTTTTGGCTTGTGTAAAGAAGGCTTCTTCACTGACACGCCATCCGGCAGAGAACGACGGGAAGAAACCGAAACGATGTCCTCGACGGAAACGGGAACTACCGTCATAACGTCCGCTGGCTTCAAATAGATAGCGGTCTTTATATCCATAATTCAAACGATAGAAAAAACCAAGAATCGCATATTCCTCTTGTCCTCCGGTTATGGATATATCATCACCTTTTGCCAGGTTAAAATCATCGAGAGATTCAGAGAGTAACCCGTTACGTTTCATTCCCAGTTTCTTGAAATACTTATAATCATAGTTACCTCCCACAATGACCTTTACAGAATGTGCATTTGCGAAGGTATTGTCATACGTCCCGTATAAGTTGAAAGTCTGGCGTATCTGGTTGTTTTGTATTTCCGACAAATAATTGCCTCTGGTACGTCCGTTATCCATTGTGATTGTTTCTCCCGGATTTCTGGAGTATAATACATCTACGGAACGATTCAAATTCTGCTGGTTGTAATGCGCCCAGCTGTAGTTTGCACGAACCTCAAAATGTTTGATGGGTTTCAATACGGCCTCGAACGTAGTTACAAACTCATATTCACGATCCCGGTTATGGTGGCCGCCATTCAATAATACGGCACTCACACCCTCTGCCACTTCTCCTGTGTCTGTCAGACCTGTTCTGTAAACCAGAGTTCCATCCGGATGCATCGGCACAATACTTGCCAAAGCATGCCGCCCGGCTCTGGTGAAAACGTCATTTACTCCCGATAGCCCCGGATAAGTATATTCAGAATGATAATAAGAAGTATTGTTACTTAATTCAAACCAGGAAGTAATATTGGCAATGATCTTTGAACGGAACGTATATTTCTTAAAACGGTCCGGATCTATTCTGATAATTCCTTTCTGATTATAGTAGTTGCCTGATAGCATGTACTTCACTTTTTCGGTTCCTCCTGAAACCGTCAAGTTATGTTCCCAAGTGGGACGGGTATTATCAAACAAACAATTATACCAGTCAAAGTTGCCATAATATTTATACTCTCCGTTTTTTTCTACCACCCATGGTCGGGAAGGATCTTCCACTTTATCATTACGGCGAATCCATAATTCATGGTAATCTTCTTGGGTATAATGTGTATAAGGGACGCCCTGATATGTTTTGTAGAACATATCATTGATACCGGCCGAATAATAACCACGCGTCTCAAAATCCGTAGAAGTTGTCGTTTCACCAAAACTAAAACGACCGTTGTAGCTGACATTGGTCTTGCCTACCTTTCCATTCTTGGTTGTAACCAAAATAACTCCATAAGCAGCACGGGCACCATATACGGCAGCAGCCGAAGCATCCTTTAAAACACTGATGGATTCTACGTCATTGGGGTTTACCTTATTTATATCTCCCTCGATTCCATCAATAATAGTCAGAGGTGCTGCATCCGCACTAATGGAGTTGACACCACGGATATTGAAGCTTCCCCCTTGTCCGGGACGTCCCGAACTAAAGTTTACGTTCATATTCGGTACAGAACCTTGCAGAAGCTGTGATAAGTTAGCAGCAGAACGGGTCGTCAGTTCATCACCCGAAACGATAGCCACGGCACCAGTCAGGTTTACTTTCTTTTGCGTACCATATCCCACCACTACCACTTCTTCCAGTGTCTTACTATCTTCGCGGAGAACTACTTGGGACAGATTTCTGCTGGTAGCAGCGTAATTAACCGTAATATATCCGATGTATGATACTGTAATCGTACTGTTTTCGGGAACATTAGCCAAAGTATAACGTCCGTCTACATTCGTTATTGTACCCAAAGAGCTGCCTTGCACCATCACACTGGCGCCAATAATCGGCTCTCCTTTTTCATCGACTACCCGACCGGATATATTTCTTTTGTTCGCATTACTGGTTTGTTGTTCAGAATCCGTAACTTTCTCCTTCAAATAAATTTTTGTTTTTCCGATCTCATAGTTTATGTTAGTACCGAGAAACAAATCATTCAGAACTTTAGATAGTTCCTGATTCTTTGCTTCTACCGTCACTATTCGATCCGGATTGACGATCGTACGGCTATAAGCCACCGTAAGACCAGTTTGCTGTGTAATGGCAGAGAATACTTTCTCCAGCTTTACTTGTTTAAGATTCATTGTCACCTTTTGGGCAGAAGCGGAAACGCTTATGATTATCCCCAGCAACAATACGAGCAGAACTTTGTGTTTCATACTACTTGCTTTGATTAAAGTTAAACTTAGATTTAAAATCTCATTTATGCTTAGTAGACACACAAGTCAAAAAAGCGGGTGAGAGAAAAAAGAGTTTTTTTTCATAAGCCTAATTTATTTCATAACATTCTTATCCTAAAACAGTAAAGGCTGCGTATATACACAGCCTGTCCTCATTCTATTATCCTATCCAGTATATTTTACTTCTTTCCGTCCTATTTCATTCGGACTGTCACTTCTTTCCGGACTTCATCATATTCAAATTTTACCGGCGCAATCTTTTCCAAATCCTGAAGCACCTTCTCCAGTATCGTATTATCCGAGGTCAACGTATATACATATTTCGATGCCTGCTCATCCTCTATCTTAAAGTTTACATTATACCAGCGGTTCAGAACCTTGACCACTTCTGCCAGAGGAGTATCTTTAAAAGAAATCACATTGTCTTTCCACATTGAGCCTTGCTTTGAATGATCGTTTTTGATTATCCGGCACTGGTCACTTTCTTTATTATATATCAGTTTCTCGCCCGGCAGTAACGGGTATTCTTTTGCAGAGGAGAGAGTCAGGTTTACATGTCCTTCATCCAGACAGATCACAATGTCTTTATTCTCCGGGTAGGCTTGTACATCAAAAGAAGTACCCAGTACATGAACGGAAGGTCCGTTCAGATTAACAATAAACGGACGTTTTTTATTCTTGGCTACCACGAAATAGGCTTCTCCCACCAGGAAAACTTCCCGCTTACTCAATCCGAACTTTTTAGGATACTTCAACCAGGAATCTGAATTGATATAAACTCGTGTCCCGTCTTGAAACATCATCTGTATCCGCTCTCCTTTGGCAACACGAATTTCCTCATACTCCGTAGTGCCGAATAAATCCACCCGGGAATTGATCTGTAAATAAAGACCTATCAGGAAAATAACGGGAATCAAGATTGCAGCCACACGGAAGCAGATACGTTTGATCTGTTTGCGTGATATGTTCTTTTGGATCTGATGGTACATCTTTTCTGAAGGTATAGTATGGTCTACATATATTTCTGCCGTTTCGGCTTTTAAATATTCTGCCTCCCGAGTCATCACAGCATCCAGGTAAGTGTTCCCTTCTTCTGTGGCAAACCATTCCGCCACAAATTTTGCATCCTCCGGTGTAGCAACTCCGGCAAGCACTTCTTCTATTTGTTTATCAGTGGGTCGATTCATTCTCTTTTTATCTTAAATAGTGGACACTTAAATATGTCATTAGTGTGACAAAAGTAACAATTATTAGCATTTTACTTAAATGAATACGTAACATTTTCAATGCTTCTGTATAATGTGTTTTGACTGTATTAACAGACAGATTCATCCGTTCGGCTATTTCCTGATTCGTTAGTTCCTCTTTCACTTTCATCAAACAAATACTGCGTTTCTGCGGTGGAAGCATATCTACCGCTTTATAAAAAGAGGCCATCAATTCTTTCTTCTCCAGATTTTCTATCAGATTATCTTCGTAGACAGGCGTCGATTGGGCTATCTCATAGTTCTTGCTGATTGCACTATTCTCATTACGAATCAGATTTAAGACATGATTTTTCGTCATAGTGAACAGATAGTTCTTAAGGCTGATTCCTACATGTAGTTCCGACCTAAATTCCCATAAACGGGCAAAGACATGTTGTACTACATCTTCTGCCATGTCTGCATTCATTAAATAACGGTAAGCTAATACATATAGCAGCTTATGATATCTGTCATAAGCTTGTGTAAAAGCTCCTTTATCTCCTTTTTCTATGAAGGAAAAGAGCTTCTCGTCATCTGTATTAGTGTATTGAGCTGATTTATCTAACATTCCTTGGATTTTGTTTAATTGTTTTTCCAAAAGAACAAAAGACGTATTACAATTAAGTGTCTTTCACAAAACAAAAGTAGTAAAATTTAGAAAAGGTGGCACACATTCCAATAAAAAAAGTCCCCGATTAACAATCCCCCATTAAAAAGAGGAACCGTTAATCAAGGACTACTCCACTAACTAATTAACAATGTATTATAAATGATAGGTAACAATTCTTTCTTCAGGTGAATCGATCCAGAGGCGCCATACTCCTTCCGACACTTTTTCCGGTGTTCCGATATTTGCTTTAGGTGGACGACGGCTTTTGATGGTCAGATAGCCTTTCCCTTCTGTTGCTTTCACTTTCATCGTTTTGCTGTTCATATAGACATGGATATTGCCATTCGGAGTGGGTACAGTGCCTTCCATCCATTTCAATCCTCCCAACACAGGAGCAATAGCAAACTCTTTATATCCTTCTTTTACAGGTTTCACTCCCAGATAATATTTGCCCAACAGGTAAATAGGACTCGCTCCCCAGGCATGGCACAAACTCTTGCCATAAGGACGGCCATACATGGCAAGATGTTGCGTTCCGATTTCTTCCGGGTTATATTTTTCCCAGAAGGAGGTGGCGCCTTCCTTTAACATTCCTCCCCAATAGGCTTTCATTTCTTTCATTACAGCATCCTGTTCGCCAAGAGCACAAAGGGCTTCCAGTTCGTAAAAACGCATATAGGGAGTCGTTATTTTCAGAATACTGTCATTCAGCAGAACAGACTGTTTAATGGCTTGTTGCTTATCTTCATTCAAATATTGAAAGAAGACAGAAAACATATTCGCATAGCGGGTGACCGCATCACTTTGCTGACCGTTGACGCAGTTATGTACAAATGCCTGTTTCTCGTTATTCCAGAAGGCAGGTTCTAACTTTGCTTTCAAAGCAGCAGCCAGTTTCTCGTATTTCTGTTTGCCATTGGCATCTCCAACCAGTTCCGCACACAAAGCCATTGTTTCCAGACTCCTGCAAAATAAAATTTGTTCAAAAGAGAGTTCGCCTTTCTTATCCAGATAGCCGTCCGCCCAGTCCACAAATACCCAGTCGCCCGTCATACCTTCTACCATGCCATTCTTATTGGTACGTCCCAACACGTAATCCATCATTGTTTGCATACGTGGATACAGTTGGTTGACAAAATGACGGTCGCCACTATACATATAATAGTCATATACACTAAGAAACCAGTAGAAAGTATAGTCCATGATTGTATTACTGTGGCTGCTCACAGGGTCCTTGCCACGAAGTAACCAGATTGTACGTTTGACGGATTCGTTATCAAAGAAAAGATAGTAGTTCATCAAATAACTTTGGATGGCATCGCCACTCCATACCCAACGGTCACGTTTGATACCGTCAATGAAGAATTCGCGGGTAGTGAGATGCATGGTGTATGCGCCAACTTCCCAAATACGATTCAATTCCTCATCATTACAACGGAAACTTCCGCGGTATTCTTCAGGAAGATATTCATATTGCATGGAGACTTCTCCAATCTGTACATCCGGCTCGTGAGATACATAGACATAACGGAAGGCTTTGCTGTTCTCCAATGTATATTCGTTTTCAGAATTACTCAAGGGAGAAGTACTGCGGATAGCAAGGTCAGTCACGTGTCCCGGTTCGAGCAAGAGTTTGTCTAATGTTTCGCAATATGCTTTATCTTTTGCTTCTTCCGGGCTTTCACCATAATAAATTTCTATTTTTCCTTTTCCGGAATGTTTCTTTTCCAAAATCATAAAGGATACCTCCTTCAGACTGTTCTGACTTCGTAACAGGTTGCTGCGGTTCACGCATCAGACTGAATTGGGAAGGACGTTGGGTAGCTCCGTCAAAGTTCCAGCATCCGGCATCCATATAGATAGTGGCAGATGTGTCACTGGCTTTTCCGCTCTCGTCAATCCATTCTTTATCTTCGTAAGTTACACGCCAGGAAGAGTCTGAATTCACCGTTTTTCCCTTCACATAAATAGTGGGAGGAGTTGCCTGATTCCAGACTTTAATGTTCAGATTATGTTTTCCGGCCGGAAGCAACATGGTTTCCGGCATACCGAACTGGAGCTTTCCATCCAGTTTGACGTTGTACTTTCCTTCGGCAGCAATAAAGATCTCTTCCGGCTCAGAAAGATTCAGTTGCTTGCTGAATTCTACGACAACATAATGACTGTCCGTTTTCCAACAAGGAGGGAAAAATGCACCTCGTTCCGTACGACGGTTATTCATTTGATTTCCCAGCCAGATTTCGTAGTCTCCCGGATACCATATCCAGGTCTGGGCAAATGCGCTGCTTGCCAAAGACAAGGCACTAAGCAATATCATATATTTCTTTTTCATTTCTCTTTCTATTACTAACAAACTGAATCGTAAGAAATAATTCGTTCCACAGTGGTTGACGTTTAGTTCCACATCTGTTTCCCTTTAGTTCTACAATTGTTTTCCTTTAGTTCCATATCTGTGGAACGAATCACGTATTACAGTTAAATGACTTGTCAATACCTACTGGATATTTAGTAAATCCTTATATCCTGCTTCCAGTCCCGCACGTTCACGAACATCATTATCCACCTTCGGGCCATTGTTCTCCCATACATTTCCCGGACCATTGGCATTTTGCAGATACTTCTCTCCTTCTGTCCAATTATCACGTACAGTAATAAAGGAAGAACCTTCATCCGTATAAAGATAGAACCAGTGATTAGGATCGTGCACATACCCCGGCTTATAAATACTATGCACGCAATTCTCCGTTACATAACTTTTCGGCTGCGAACCGAGTGTGTAAATACCTGCCACATCATACATGTGTTTCGCATAATGATGAATCAGATTGGCATGTACTCTGTTATTACGCATACAATTCACAGTTTGCGTCCATCCCCAACCAAGGCTGATGCCACTATAAGGCACTTCACTGATTTCATTATGTTCGATATTGACGTCCCCTACATATCCCGCAGCAATGGCAAGGCATCCCCAATCTTCATTGCCTATTTCCGTGAAATAGCAATTATTGATTTGTTGCTGTTTGCATACTTCCCGACGATCAGCAGGGTCGTATGGCAAATGCGTTTCATGGGCAGCCGGAGAAAAACTGCCGACTAACAGACCATTTCCGGCAATATCGCGGAAAAGACAGCCACGAACAACACCGCCTTGCACCGCTTCTTCATAATCCAATCCGGTTGAACCTAAATGCTCGAACCGGCAACGCTCGAAATCAATCTGCCTTGCAGCAGCCACACGAACAGCAGCTGCGGGACGTCCCAACCATCCTTGGTTATCCAACGGATGATTCAAATAGTTCCGTTGCATTTTCGGATCAATCCGGTAACCATCTGTCAGATACATACCTGCCTGAAGAGGTACATGTCCTTTTTCTGACGGACGCATCCATGTAGTATAGGAAAAAGTAATTTTCTCGAAACGAATATGACACACAGGGCGATCCAAAGTTCCTTCCACCCGTACTAATGTCTCAACGGCAGGCACGATCACTTCCGCCTCCTGCATCTTCTCTCCTTCCCGTGGATAATAATATACTTTACGGGCATCTATATCATGATACCATTCTCCGGGTACATCCTGCAATTCGCGGGCATTTGTCAGATAGAAAGCAGAATTATGTCCGTCCGTCGTCACCATCGGACGCGGCCAGGGATGCTCAAACTGAATCCGGCTTTCCGGTTGATGAAAACGTATTGCCGCACTATCTCCCTGCACTTCAACTGAACGAATCCGAAGATTGGCAACACACCACATCTGGTGTAATACCATCTCGGCATATTTAGCTTTCAAATTCCCTTTATTATCAATAAGTCTGCGAATGGAAACTGCAGGCACATAAAGAATTTCATTCTTCTCATCCACACTGCAAATGCGATTCATCTTTTCGAAATCTTCCACATCACGGGCACGAACTGCCTTTTTTCCATTCACCCACAACTGGCGGAAATCCAATGGACGTCCATTAAATGCCGGGACATCTGCTACCCAAACTTTCCCTTGTTTCTTCCAGCCATTTATGCTGATTCCTCCACTCAATATCACCTTTTCATCGCCTACCGAACGAATGACTGTTGGCGATTCCTTGGTTCCGCTATCTTCCGGACGGATAAAAACCGGTTCATGGAAGGCATACGTTCCACCTTCCATATAGATTGTGATTCCACCTTGAATACGGTTATCCTCTGTCCTGCGCCATTCTCGTGCTTGTCGCAAGGCAGAAGTCAGCGTGGCTTTAGGAGATTGACGAGTTCCGTCGTTGAAATCACTGCCCTTGGGAGAAATCCATATCTCATCGGCCAATAGCCAGTGACTGCACAAGATACATATAGCCGTTAAAAATAACTTTTTCATGATTTTTTTCATTTCTGTATACTAAACAATCCGGACTATCTGGCAAGAGGCATCCATACAGTCATTTCTCCCTTTCCTCTGTTTCCCCAGGCATAATAAGGAATCAAGCGGATATTTACTGTCTTTTCAGCCTGAACAACCGGCCGGTAAAGCACTCCTTCCCACGAAGTTGCAGATGCCAGACGTGCCATCCCTTCGAGTGCAACAATCGGACTGCCTTCGATTGTGATTTTCTTCGGAGTTAGTTTTATATCAGCGGGAATCAATACATTATCAATCTTTTCCCCGTTTGCAATATCCATACTTTCCAGACAGTACACCAACGGCCCGCGCTTCACGACCACCTGATTACGAATCTCCTCTGCTAACGGATGAGCTTCGAGCAAACGGACAGGCATATCCATCACCAGCTCCACTACATCCCCCTTCTTCCATGTACGATTTACTTCCGCATACGAATTTGCCTTTGCATTGGTTTGCAGCGGCTGTCCATTCACCCTAAGCGTAGCCTTTTCACACCATTCAGGAATACGTAAGAAGAGCGAGAAAGTACCCGCCTTACGAGGAACTTTATCCAACGTTACGCGCACATTTCCATCCCAGGGATAATCCGTTTCCTGCGTCAGAGCTACTTCTCCCTTCTCTTTCCAAGTCGTTGTCAATGTATTTGCCCCATACAGATTGCAATAAATCCCTTCCGGACTCAATGTATATGCATAGTTTTGTGCCTGGCACAGCGTACGCAATGTGTTCGGAGGACAGCAGAAACAACTGATATATTCTGTCCGTTCCTTTGGCCAGCGAAGCGTGTAAGGAAGATCGGCACTGATACGAAGCGGATTCGTGTAGAAATACTTCTTTCCATCCAGACTAATACACTATTATAAAGACAAGTCTCTACAAGATCAGCATATTTCGCATCCCCTGTCACTTCCAGCATCCGCCAGTTGAACAACATATTACCGATATTAGCACACGTTTCATTGTGAGCAGTGCTATTCGGCAGCTGATAAGGACGTCCATAACTCTGATGCACTTTCTGAATACTATCCGGCTCATAACACGTTCCATCGGGCGATGTACCATCATAAAGAGCACCGCAAGCACCGGTCACATACATTTTCCGGGTCACGATATCATTCCAGATACTAGTCAGATTCTTCATTAATTGCTGCTCACCGGTTTCTGCATATACATCCGCTACTCCGGCATACAGATAGTTGGCACGTACCGCATGTCCCATCGCACGATATTGATCGCGGAAAGGAATACGGTCCTGGTTATCATCCGTACCGTTCTCTACCATACCACGGATATCAATCAGATTCTTTGAAAGCTCCAGATAACGGGGATTTCCGGTAGCCCGGTACATTTCGACTACCCCCATATAGTGAGAGGGACAAATAGCATTGCGAGCCAGTTCGGCAGAAGCCGTTTCATAAAAATGACAGAGGAAATCCGTCGCTTTCACGGCAGCATCGAAAAGAGTCGTTTTTCCGGTGGCACGACGATGCACAATACCCGCCATCATCAAGTGTCCCAGATTATAAGTCTCAAAGTTCAACCGATTCGCAAAAGCTCCTTTTTCATCCTCGTCACCTACTTTCGTTCCAATGACCGTTTGTTTATGCTGACCCTCCAATGCATGAGAGTCAATCCCTTTATTCAGTTCTTCGATAACAACAGGCGTATGTATATAACCGTCTGCACGTTGGGCTTTTACGACACAAGTAATAAAGTTATCCATTAACTTGTCCAACTCCGGATCTTTATTAACTGCATAGACAGAAGCGACACCTTCCATCCATTTATACATATCTCCGTCATGAAATGGAGGTCCCCAATGCTCTCCTTTGCATACCCCGGCAGCAATCTCAAAATTACGGAAACCGTGAGAGATCTCCGGCGCGTTCCAAGTGTTCCACATACTTTGCAGGGAAGTCCGGCTAAATACCTGAAAGCGATCTCCCCAGAATCCATCTGTCCAATGTACGGCACTGATTCCGGTATTCGCCATCTTCGCAAAACGGCTCTGACTCATATCCGTCAATCCATTGCTTTGCGCAAGTGCTCCCGTAACGGAGGCGGAAGCTAAAAGAAGTAACAGTTTTATCTGTTTCATTAATATGGATAATTTAAAATTTACACAATATCTTTATAAAAAGACGTGATTATCCGTATTTTGTACTCAATAAAACGAAAGCGAAGATTGCTAAGCAACCCTCGCTTTCAGTAAAAAAGATCTATATTAATCTTTATTTCTTATTTATCAGGTGTATAATTCAACTCCGCCTTTCTCGCCTGCGAATGTTGAAATTGTCGTGCAACCTTATACTCATGTCCGTCTTTTAATAAATAACTCCCTGTCTGCTTAAACCAAAAACCGACATTCGCATCTATACATTGCTGCCGGATATCCAATACCCACTCGTAATCACATACCCGGACTTCTTTTCCTGACTCTCCTCCTGCCACTACCTGTTCCACCCACTCTCCCAGCTCACCTCTGAAATCAATCCGACTAAGAAGCGGCTCGCAGATAATGATTTTATGTTTAATAGGCATTTCTTTATAAATAGGTAAACGATAATCCACTCTATCTTGGTTCTCCATCGTGCAGCAGATGGTCACATTGTCATAGCCATCTCCCCAATCGGGAGGCAGACACTGTTGCAACCGGTCTATCCTCTTAGTGATAAAGAGGAAACGAAGATCCTGCCGTATCTGCATCATCTCCCACGCTTCGGCACGCCATTCATCCGCATCTTCAATGAGAAAATCTGAAGTAAAACAGGTATATACCAAATTCCCCGAAGGTATCTTATACGTACCATTCTTTTTACGCTGCAAGGGTAAATCGAATTTTTCTGTCTTTGTCACCACCGAACTGTCTTTTCCATATTTACCATCCGTCCGATATACATAGCAATGACGGCAACCTTCACTTAATTTGTGACAGCCGTGCCAAAGATTCCACATTGAAGCTTTTTCACCCATCTCCTTTTTTCTTCAAAAATATATTTAATATTACATATACATAACTATAAAAAGAGTGCACCTTATTCTTTATCAGAAAAAAGGTGCACCAAAACACAAACAAAACAAACAATAGAGCGACCTTCACAGGCAGCCGATCCACGAGGGATCTTTATCTTAATCTGCCCATCTTGACAAGGGCAACATTCACATTTTCAGATCATGTAATTCAGAGCATCACAGCAGAAGTTTTCGTCCTCATGCTGCTTATATGTCATATACAAATATTATTATACAATTTGCTCTATTAAACCCGATGTCACTTTACAAAGATAACACTATTCTATGTATTTCTATGAAAATGCCCAAAAAGAATTATTCTTTTTCTCATTCCAAACTTTAGCTATAAGCCAAAACATACAAGCTAAATGTCTAATATCCATCATTTCACATATCGCTCCAGCCCTTCCTGCAGGAACTCTATATATTTTGGAATATTTTCATTGTATGCATACGACTTATTCAACGGATTACCATCATTATCCAGCAATACATAAAAAGGTTGGGCATTTGCTCCAAACTTCACCCGTTGCAGATAGCTCCATTTATCGCCTACTGTTCGTAAAGTGCGTTCCGTTCCATTCTCTACAACATTTATAGGCTCATTCAATGGAGTTTTATCATCCACATACAAAGAGATAAGTACATACTTATCATTGATGATACCGCCTACCTTACTATCTGTCCATACTGCCGCCTCCATCTTACGACAATTCACACAACCATATCCAGTAAAATCGATCATCACAGGCATTCCTTGTTGTCGTGCATACTCCATACCGATTTCATAATCCTTGAATTTGGGGTGGACCTCATTCGAATATAAATTAAAGTCCTGTGTCATCACAGGAGGAGCAAATGCACTAACAGCTTTCAAAGGTGCCCCCCAAAGTCCGGGAATCATATATACAGCAAATGCTAAAGAAACAAGCGCAAGAAAGAAGCGCCCCACGCCTACCCTGTTTTCATCACCGTCATGCGGAAACTTGATCTTTCCCAACAGATATAACCCCATCAGTCCGAAAATCACAATCCATAACGCAAGGAAAGTTTCCCTATCCAGGATTCTCCAGCCATAGGCTAAGTCCGCAACCGACAAAAATTTCAAAGCAAAAGCCAGTTCCAGAAAACCCAATGTCACTTTAATTACATTCATCCACCCTCCTGACTTAGGCATTGATTTCAGCCACGAAGGAAAAAGAGCAAACAGTGTGAATGGTAAAGCCAAAGCGATGGCAAAGCCTAACATTCCGATAGCAGGAGCAATCACGCTACCTGTCGTAGAAACCTGTACGAGCAGAAAGCCGATAATCGGCCCTGTACAAGAGAAAGACACTAGAGATAACGTAAATGCCATCAGAAAAATGCTTAATAGGCCACTCGTCGCTTCCGCTTTGCTGTCCACTGCATTGCTCCATTTAGAAGGTAAAGTAAGTTCAAATGCCCCAAAGAAAGAAGCTGCAAAAACAACCAACATCAGGAAGAAAAGAATATTGAATACGGCGTTTGTTGATAAAGCGTTCAATGCACTGGCACCAAATATTAAAGTAATCGCTAATCCCAGTGTTACATAAATCACCACAATCGAAGCACCATAAGTCCATGCATCCCGAATCCCTTTCTTCTTGTCTTTGTTTCTTTTCAGGAAGAAACTCACAGTCATAGGAATAATCGGCCATACACAAGGAGTAAACAAAGCCAATAAACCGCCAAGAAATCCGGTGACAAAGACATACAGCCAAGATTTATCCTCTTGAGAATGTTCTTCCCCCAACTCTTGCAGTTCATTAATAACCGGCTTCCAAAGATCACTTTCCGATTGCTTCTCTAGCACATTTGCCGGCCTCTCTTCCTCTTCTTTTGCAACTGCTATATCTGCTTCTGCTTTTTTCCCATATTGAAAAGGAATTTGAGTCGGAGGTAAACAGCTCTCATCATTACAAGCCCCAAACTCCAGAAACCCTTCTATAAAGTAATCATTTCCTGTAAATCTCACTTTTTGGATAAACTGTACCGTATCTTCAAAATAACGCACGTTCATCTCGAACATCTTATCATAGATGCTGATTTCTTTTCCAACAGGTTGCAATTTACCCACTGTTTCTACATGACTACTCGCATTGATGTTGAAAGTAGCGGAAATAGGCCCATCATCCCCTATTCCAGTCGAGTATACATGCCATCCTTTCTCTATCGAAGCGGTAAACACGATTTCCGCTTCCGTTTCAGAGGTCATTTTCAACTCATTTTTGAACTTTACAGGCTCCTTGATTTGTGCTTGTATATTCCCGATAGTGTACCAACCTACTAATAAAAATAAAATAATTCTCATTTTCTAAGTTCTAAATTATAATCTATTATACAACAAATTTATTTCGCTGTTTATATTCTATTGTGCTCGTCGGTCTCTTATATCTTTTCAGCATCTCTATATATTCTGGAGAAGGATTCTTATTAGAGGTATCTGCATTTGATGGCGGGGGTATCACTTTGATGAATAAGAAGATGCAGAATATTACCCAAATAAAATTTATTGCTAAAAAAATCCAAACTTGCTTCATACGTTGTCGTTGTTTTTCTTTAGTTTCATTACGATATTTATCAGCAATAGACAAATATTGTCCATCGCTAATAAATAATCTATGAGCAACAAAAGTGAATATAACAGCCAAAAGTATACCTAACTCTTCATTGTTTGGTACTTCCAATGAATGTAATACTCCAACTATTGGGCCAACAAAAACAAAAGTAAACAATGAAGTCGGTAGTAATAACCCTGCCACTTCCGGTAACCGCTTTTCTCCCCACAATCTAAGCTGCCATATATATGTTCGATAAAACAGATATTCATATATCTCATATATATATTCAAACCAACACCTCTGATTTTTCTTCTCTAAAAACATTGTTTACTAATTATTTATTACTCTTATTTTATCAAATAGCAAGCATCATTAGAATATTACCAACTCCTCCAAATTGCTACTGCATGAAAAGCAAAAAAAAGTCGACAAAAAACAGAACAAAAAAACCTTCATATTTTTATCATTCATAGTATTCTTTTTTTAGTTAATTAATTATTTACCTGCGTAATAGAACGAAACCACTTATACTCCCCCTCTACTCCTTCTCTCCATACTTTCAATTGATATGGCTTGGTTACAAAATATTTGTTTAAAGTAGGATTGTAAATTCTTACAGCAAAATTGTATGTTCCTTCACCACCATATAATACTATAACAGTCGCATACCAATTAGAATTAAATATTTCCTTCATAGCCCCATCGGCAGGTACAGGTCTATCTATCCAAAATCCATACTCATTCCCTTGATAGGCACCTCTCGGTATGACTATCGGATATTCAGAATCATAATTTACTATTGATATGTATGTATTAGACAAAGGACATTTATCACTCTCCCCAATACATAATAATTCACTTAAAGGTAGTGTTTTTTCGTAATGAGAGGTTGAATACCAGTTAGTTACCACATTATCCACGGCTTCATATTGTGATTTACTTTCAGAATCATCATCCGAACAACTGCTTATTAATCCTAACATTCCAATGAATATGATTAATTTATATAACGATTTATTCATCATAATATTCCATTTTGTTTCTATTCATTTATGAAGCAAAATGGGGATGCCCTCACTAACACCTTACCGAGAAGCATCCCCTTTAACTTAAGAGAAAATTTATTTCACAAGAGATTTAGTCTTACTAATATAAGTTTTCTACCTCCGGCTTATTATAAATAACAGAGCCAAAAGTTCCTATTGAGCGTTTCACAGACACAGATGGTAATCTTTGAATTCCATCCATTTGTGGACGTTCCATTTTCATCTTTCCACTGCGAACTTTAGCTTTGCCTGTATTGGGATCCACTCCTTGAATATCACACAAAGCATACCATAACGGTAAATTGAAATCGAAGTTATCCCAATCTCCAAAAGCATACGGAAACGCATTATCAATATCATCCGTATAGTCTGCATTTTGATTATTCAACATTACATCTGGCTCAATTCCATCAGCATAATCCCCCCAATCCTTTGCATTGAACGAACGGAAAGTAATCGGAGCAAATTCGTAATAAGAGTTACCATATTTATACTCTTGTACCTCCATACCTACATTTTTTCCTTCAGTACGACTACCAAATAGTTTTACAGGGAAATCAATTCCTCTTAATCCACTAATTACCAATTCACTGGAAGAAGCTGTCTCTTCCGAACAGATAATCCGTATGGAATTCAAACCTAAATCATCTCCATCACCAAACCGAATATATTCATCTGCACCAGAACTACGTTGCATCCTCATGAAAACATCAGAACGATGTGAAGAACCTGCAATAGAAGCTGATAAATAGCGTGACAATTCAACCGCACCTCCGTAATTATAACGTAAATCCAAGATTAAATCGGTAATACCTTCCGTTTTGAACTGCTGTATCATATATTTTAACTCTTCCGCATAATTCAAATCAAAACCTTGATAAACAAGGTAAGCCACATTCAAATTACCTTCTTTTTCTTTTATAAACATAGAATAAAGTACCGGATTGTTATTATAAGTACCTGTCGTCAAAATAACACTTCCATCTACTAATTCATATTTTTGCAAATCTTCATTAGGCACATAGCGTCTATATCCAATATTGAATGACTCCCCTCCACTTGCATAATATAATGCATTCATGTATTGCTGATAGTTGTTTTTATTCAAGGTTACCCCATTCACAGCAACAATTACATCACCGCGTCTTAATCCTGCTTTTGCTGCAGGAGAATCAACAAATACATATCCAATAGACAAGCCGATTGTCGTTCTATCTGCCATATAGGAAGAGAAAAATGTTCCTAATCCTGTTCCTACCATGCTTGTAGCACGAGTTGTGGCACGAGTATCGCTAGAACCTACTTTTTCAATATATGAATAAATATAACGTTGACCGGCATTCACAGAATATGCACGGGAAATTCCTCCATCTTCTGTATTTGTTTTCATCTTCAAAAGGTAGGTAGATAAAAAGTTATCATACGAAACATTTTTGCAATCAACTTCCAGTGTATTATACTCATCCTTGAATAGATAATGTTCCTTCAAATAGTTATGCATAAATTCATTTAAAGCAATATCCGCAGAAGATACGTCACCAGATCCTGATTGTGTTATAGTACATACAACTTCAGGTGTTTTATATCCCTCAACTTGCACAAGCACTGTTAATATACGATTCTGTCCGGCTTCATTTTTATCAACCTTTACCCTGAATCCTCCTTTACCGGCAGTAGAACTACCACTGGTATTAGTAATAGCCGCCCAGTCCGATCCTGTAGAGTATTGTAAAGAAGGAGTCCATTTTCCTGAAGCGGTAAATGAGATTTCAACAGTCTCCCCATAAAGTGAAACAGTCTTTTCCGTTTCACTGCTAATTGCAGTGATTCCATTATCCGTACCGCCAACTTCTCCTCCGTCATCACTATCCGAACAATTACTGAAAGCAATCAGACACAAAGCAAGCAATACTACACTATAAAAGCTATTAAATAAGTTTTTCATCTATTATTTTATTAAATTAGAAATTAAAATTATTGCGTCGGAGCATCTACTACAGTTTTAGAAACCTCGTAAAAACGTCCTTCTTCATCTATCCAGGTAACATTGATATTAGTTGGCAATGTTCCATAAGTACTTCCCGAATAAGTTGTTGTTTGTTTTACACCATTTTGCATCACATACCTGATTTGTTCATCATACATACCAGTCAGGTAATCTGCCGGCCCTGCAAATACATAAAAGACTTTGCAGGCAGACTTCGGTTTCACAGTATAAGAAACGGTGTAGAATTTGTCTTTTTCTATCTTGTCAATTGTTACTTCCGGAACACTGGCATTCCACAAATCGGCGTCCCTTTCTTTTCGCACATAAGTCGGCTTTGCACTTGTATATTCCTTCTTTGTCACAGTCGAAGAAGGATTACCATCAGCATCAACTGCTATCATAAACAGTACATATTCTGAATTAAATGCAATATCCTCAATCACCAGTTGATGATTCTTCAGTTCAGCAGCAACAATTTCAGTAACATTATCATTCATAATTAATGCTTGCTTTACTGTTTCTTCATTTCCCCAATACGGATAGCTTTTGAAATCACTCAATTTCATGTGGACATAACGGAATTTCACCGGATTTCCGGTCGGAGTCAGCGTTAAAGTCGCAGACACGGTTCCTGCCTCTATTGCCACATCCACCGAAATAGAAGAATTATAAGATATTTCCTTGGAATCAGCCTGTACTTTGACTAACGCCCCGAGTTGTCCTTTGTCATTTAATGCTACTGCAATAAAAAAGCCTTTTGTTCCCGGTTCTAAAGAAGCTCTTTCAAAGTTTTTTGCCTCTTTAGAAGAATCACCATTTTTAATAAGATAGGAAATAACCTCTTTGTCAGTGCTATAATTTGCCAAAGTCTGTTCTTTCATATAAGAATAATAGAACTTATAACAGTCAGTTCCGGGAGTAATGGTCGCACTTACACTTGAAACTGTAGTAACAACACCACTAATATTTATGGTCGCTGTTCCGTCATACGTCAACGCAGGAACGGGAATCTCCACCGCTACCAGCTCTTCTGTTCTATACCCCTTTTCTTCTTTATAAGGAATAGCCCAAAGTACGTATGTTGTTCCCGGTATTACTTTCGGAAGAAAATCTAGCACTTTTCCCTCCAATGGCCCATTATAATCCGAATACTGTTTAGTTCCGCCACCATAAGCCAAATCGTCAATAACCCCTTCTGGTGAATAATTAGACTTATCTAAAATCCCTGTATAAAAAACGTCACAGCCCTTTCTAATTGCAGAAACCGTTGCACCTTCAAACGTAATATTCGAAATCTTTAGTTCTACAGTCGGAGCTATCTTAATCACAGTAGCAATCACATCGTCAGGCAAACATACACTACCTGCCTCAAATGGGGGCACTGCCCAAATCATATATGTCTTTCCGGCTTCGGGATCCTTACCTATCAGTTCAGCCAATGGTATTTTATCAAGAGCCTCTGTCTTCATATACATACGGGCAGTATATCCGTTCACTAATTCAGCCACACTCTCTGCACTATATTCATTGATTTCCAATACTCCCAAATAATACATTTCTATGCCATTCGTCAAAGTAGTAGAAACTGTCTGCCCCACAATAGATATAACTATAGGAGCATCCCCTATGATTACGGGAATCTCTGCGATAATACTCTGTCCGTTAGATGCAACAGCCATTATAGCTACTTTGCCACTCGTCTCCGCATACTGATTTTCTGCCACAGGAGCAGTAATAGTCAATCCTTTTCCTGTCAGGGAAGCTTTCCAACCATCAGGTTTTGTTACGGTATATTTCGAAATTCCACTCATTTCAACTGAAATCAATTTCTCCTCACCATTCGTAAAGTATTGCTTTCCGGACAATATATCACATTTCAGTTCCTTAGATTTCGACAACTTTAATATTGTGCCATCTTTCAGAGTAAAATACGCATAATCATCATCCTGACTAACTCCACTAAAAAGAGAGGTGTCTCCC
>OGIX01000467.1_pt1 | contig 29368 bp, 18 predicted proteins | sample 1571901 | NCBI WGS metagenome assembly OGIX01 (sample SAMEA2582102, study PRJEB24529) | metagenome | biome: Human gut stool | place: China | collected 2011
TGTATCATAAAATACAAGAACTTTTCCCTTTTGTAGTTTTTAAACTTTTTTAGAAATCAAATAATTAAGTACTGGGGATAATTATTAATTCTTCTTAATAATATATTATATATATATAAATATTTAGTCTTTTTTTCTTAAACTATCCATATTTATACCTTAATTTGAATTATTGAATATATACTATTAATATTCTTTTAATTTTAATAAATTATATTTAGAAAAAATGATAAATTATAATGAAGCTATTTTAAAATCACTTCCCTTTTTCTTTCTAATTTCAAAAAGGGAAGTGATTCCTAAAAATATTGGGTTAGCCCCTTATATAATATTTATTTTAACCCAAAGAATATCATTAGTGGAAAATCTTCTGGCTTTCCAAATGGATATAATTGTACACTTTCTGTATAATGTCTTTCTACAATATTGTTCAATTCCCAAACTTTTTCATCAAAATTAAGTTTAGTTATATAGAAATCTTTATTTTTTAATTGTTCTTTATCCACTCCTTGAAGATTGCTTCCACTCGCATCCGAAGTTCCATTTCCGGATTGATTTTCGTAACAATTTTGAATGTTGTTCATTCCATCTATTAGTGCAACAAATTTATGAATTCCTGCAGAACCTGCAGTTGTTGAACCCAGTGATGCAGAGTTTTTTATAACTGATGTCTGATCTAGTTTACCAACAAACAATCCATTAGTTCCCATAGTATCCTTATTTCCATTTTGTGCAAAAATATTGGATATGACATTTTCAATTGTTACATCTCCATGTGCAATTCCAATAATTCCTCCATTATTGGCTCCTACAGTAAGCATTTCTCCATGTACATAACAGTTCTTAATAGAACCACCTGTTTTTTCACTGATAAATGTTGATATTTTATTTCCACCACCATTTCCAGATTTCCCTGCATTGACATATGCTTGACTTACATTGATATTTTCAAATGTAGAATTATAATCATTTGATACCACTACTGCTACATTGTCATGTCCAAATATAGTAATTTTACTAAATTTCATATTAGAATATGTTGCATTCAATGATTTTTTAGCAAAAACTGCTACATTACTTTGTGTTTTATCACTTTCCCCAGATGAAACATACTGTGAATACGGTTCTTTCATATATACTGCTCCATAGTCAAATTTATCTACATTTAAGTTATCTACTTCACCATTAAATTGTTCAAATATGGTTGCATTTTTTATATTTCTAATTGTGTGTCCATTACCTTTAATAATACCATCAAACACTCCTGATATTAAAACACTTCCTACATTATATTCTTTATTAGAAAAATCTAGATCTGCTGTAATCGTGAATTCTCCATTAGGATGTGTACTCAATTCTGTTATAAATTTCTCTACAGAGTCAATTTCAGCTTTATAAGCTCCAATGGCTTTTGTTTCATTTGGATCTAAGTTTTTCAGTTTCGGTGTATATTCATTGGTTACACTTGATAAATCCCAAATATCTTCGTTCCAACCTAGAGTTTCTATATAAAACTTTTTATTTGTAATTTGTTCTTTTGTAACTACACCTATCTTTCCATCAAACTCTATTCCTTCTCTTAATAATGTTGATTTTCCTCTATTTTCTTTATATTCGTAGTTAGCTGAATAATTAGTAAATTGCTCATTTTCTGTTTTACCATCAAATTTGTAATATTTGTTGTTTTGGTTTCCTAATACAATATTATTTTGAATTATAGAGTTTTCTGTTGATTGTCCTATAAATCCAGCTATTCCTGTCATTCCATTAACTGATGTAGCACTATAACTATATTTAATAGTAGATCCTGCTACATTCCCAACTAGTCCACCAACATTTTGATTACCTAGTACTACTCCTGATGAGTACGAATTTTCGATTATAGTAGAGCTTGTGATTTCTCCTACTAATCCTCCGACACCATTACCAGTTGCTGTTATGGATACATTACTACTACTTGCTTTTAAAATTGAGTTTTCAGCATATCCTACTATACCTCCTACTTTATCATTTCCTCCTGTAATAGTAGCTTCAATAACATGTACATTTTCTATTTCTGAATTGATTGCTGTTTTTGCAAGTACTCCGACATTGTCTTGTTCAGCTGTAATTGTACTTCCCTCTAGGATCAGTCCAGTAATCTTTGCTTTATTAATATTGTTAAATATTGGTACCTTATTTCCACTTAATTTATGATTATTACCTTCAAGTACTCCTTTGAATTCTATATCAATAATTGTGTCTTTAGAAGAAAAATCAATATCATTATCAATTATGAATATTGCATATGGATCCGCCTCTATTTTAGATATAAATTCATCTGCTGATTTAATATGATATGTTGCTACTGCAGATGCATTGTCATTTGGATCGGAATTTCTTAATTTTGGTATTCCTCCACTTGATACTTTACTAAAGTCCCAAATCTCTTCATTCCAACCTAAAGTTTCTGTATAGAAGTTTTCTGTTTTAACTTCTACTTCAGGTGCGATATCTATTTTCCCCTTAAATTCAACACCTCTTCTATCTAGCGTAGATGTTCCTGCATTTCCCTCATTTTCATAGTTTCCGCTAAAGTTTACAAACTTATCACTTCCTGTTCTACCATCAAACTTGTATCCTTTAAATTGATTTACTAAGGTTATGTTATTTTTGATCTTAGAATTGTTAACAGTCTGTCCTACAAAACTTGCAATTCCCTCATTTCCTTCTGCTCTTGCATTACTAAAACAGTTGATAATAGAAGATTTATTTACATATCCAATAAATCCTCCTACATCTTTACTTCCCTTTGCTTTTCCTATTGAATAACAGTCCTTAATAACTGATCCATTTACAATTTCTCCAACGAATCCACCAACTGCAGCTTCTGTGGCAAATACTTCTCCATTTGCAGAACATTCGATCATCTGTGATCTATCCACATATCCTGCAATTGTTCCTACTCTTGCTGTTCCTGATACAGTTGCATTAATTACATGGGTATTCTCCACCAAGCTACCAGTTATATTTCCAGCTAATGCTCCAGTTTCTTTTTTTCCACTAACGTTCACATTTCTCATTGTGATACCGTCAAGAGAACTATATTCTATTATATTAGCTAATGAACCAACTTTTTCATTTCTTATATCCACTAAATTAATATTACTATCTTCAATTATCATGTTGGATATATAAGCAAACTTAATGTTATTAAATATAGGCACTTTGTTTCCTATTAATTTATGCCCATTTCCATCTAATTTCCCCATGAAATATCCGTCAATGATTGTATCACCATCAAATTCAGAAAGATCAATATCATTATCCAATACATAATTTCCAATATAGTAATTTGTATTTCCATCACCAATTTTATTTTGTGTAAGTTTTTCTTTGAATTCTTCTGCTGTTGCGATATGAATTATTTCATTTTCACCGCTCAAGACTTCTTCACTGAAATCATTTGTTGCACGTTTTAAATGATGATAATTAATTCTTCTAACATTTGTGCTTGAAGTCACATTTCTATCTCCATCAATTGCATCTGTTTTTAATGCATTAACATAATCCTCTATCAAAACATCTATATCAAGATAAGGGATATTATCAAGACTTTCTTCCATCAATTCATATCGTTCTTTTTTGAACTTTTCCCAAGTCATGGAATCATCTTTTGTGATTTTCTTAATAGCATCTAAATCTGTACTACTTTTTCCTGTGAACCAATTCAAGTACCCATCCTCGTATCCAGCCATTCCAAGCATCTGCCATGTTGTATAAGTGAATCCCCAAGAATGTGTTCTTCCTTTATCATTATATGGCTGATACCATCTCCTAATATACATTCCTTCTGAGCCATACGCTCCTGATCCATCTTGTGTGAATTCTCCATTTACGCCTGGACGAATAGTAATTCGATTCTTCCATAAATCATCCACTGTTTTAAGTTCCATTTTTTCAAATTCTTCTGCAGTAAGCTGTTTCCATTTTACAGTAGAGTGATTATTATCATTTGGATATTGAATCTGTACTGCAACTTGTGCTTGTTCTTGTGGTGTTAATTGTAAGAAAGCTTTTGCTTCTACATAGTCTAGTAAATCAATTGCTTCAAACATTCCTTTATAATAGCTGTCAATTTCCTGCAAGGAGTTAATTCTATCTTGTGTTAAATTTGTTGTAATAAGTTTATCCGGAGTATAATCATAACTCAAGTTCCAGTTGACATCTCCATCACCAAAGCTCTGCCAAGTATGTCCATCTGTATAATCTTCTGTACCTAGATTGTAATTATTATTTCCTCCAATCGGTCTGAATCCATTACCTTTGAAGAACAATTTATAAGATTGATTATGTCCAATTTCATGTGTCCACAATCGCTCATATCCATTCAATGCAGAATCCGCATAATTGACAACACCATCAGTTGCATATGCCGAAGCACCGCTTGCCCTAAACCATTCATCCAGCAGATCGTTAAAATTGATATGGAATGGATCTGTACATTTTCCATTTGATTGTTGCCCATATACATTTACATAAGTTTTATCAATCTGTATATCTGCATACTTATTCAAATAAGAAGCATCTATAATACCTAATATATTATTATAGAAATTTGCCATTTGATCCCCAAAGTTCTGCATTTTTGACAAGAGCTGATTCTTTTGCTCTTTATTGATTGGATCATTGATATAAACCATTTGGGAACCAATTAAAAATGTCCCTGGAGCAGATACTACATAACCTGAGTTTTCTGGTAATGTCAAAATATGCATAATATATTTCGGCTGTTTCTTTATTTGTGTCCAGGCGCGATAATCTGCAACATCAATATAATCTTTTGCTGATGATTCTGTTAGAAGATTTCTAGAGCTAAAGTACTCTGTAAACCACTCATTTGCATCTTCATAATCTGTTAAAGCATAAACAGCTCTTTCTATCAAATCGCCTTGTGACTGCATTCCAAGAATTGGCCCCAAGTTATCCCGATATTCTAAATAAACAACATGTGCAGACTTATGTCTAGATTCCCAAAAATCATCTATCACATCATTGAAGTTTACATTTTTATTATATATATCACTTTTAAATAGCATAATATCACTTACCGTTGTTCCACCAATTTCTACACCATAGAAACGTGAATAGTAAGTATATGCAAATAAAATTTTCTTGAACGTTTCGTTATTGATTACTTTTTTACTAATTACATAATTTAATATGTCATTTTCTTGTGTGACACTATATCCATCTACATTTGCTAATAAATTCATTACAAATTCTTTCGCATTCTCTTCTGATCGAATCACATCATTAAAGTATGCTTTTAAAACAGCATATCCTCGCTTTTCAAAGGATTCAAGATCCACAAAACTTCTTAAATCTTTATCATACTCTAAACTTTGTATATAAGCAACCAACTCATTTATAATTCCAGCATCTTGCTTAATGATATATCTATCATAGTTATATTCAATACCTAGGTCATCGATTTTGTACATGGCAACTCGACCGTACATCTTTGTAGATTCCCCAATATCTTTATATTTATAGGTTACATTGTAGTCTGTTGTCGTACCATCCTCAAATATGATTCTAATTGAATTGATATCATCATAATTTTCTTCTGTAAGGTACATTATTACTTCTTTCTTTACATCAAATGCCAAGACTGAATTAATCAATTTTTGATTTAGAATATGATCCTCACTAATTTTTTTACCATCTATAACTAAGTATTTTGAATCATAAAATGGCATTAATTTATATAAATTGCTATATATAGTCAACTTGTTTGGATCATAATCTTTTCTTCTTTTTAGAATTTCATGGTTTGGAATATAAATACCTGTACTTGTAAGTTCATCATCTAATTCATTTCTTGGATCATCATTATTAAGTGTAGGCAAATACTCATAGCTACAATTAGTTAAATTCCATGTATCTTCACTGAAATCTAATTGTTTTAGTATTTTTGACGAGAAATCATCCTTAGATATTGTCTTTATATTACCGTCTTTATTTTCATTAAGTGTAGACTCACTCATTACCACATTTGTTCTATCAAGTTTAACATCTCCTGATCCATAAATTCGGTTCGCATTTGATCCTGTACTTAAACTAATATTTTGTGTCAAAGTAACTGCTTTTGATGCAGATCCTAAAATACCACCAGAAGCTCCTTTAGTGGTTATGATATCTACCTTACTAATACAATGTTTTATAGTACTACTACTCTCTGGTGATTGCCATTCATAGATTTCTCCTACAATCCCTCCAATTCCACTCTCTCCTTCGATAGATCCTTCTACATAAGAATCTTCTATTATAGCTGTTTGAATTGATCCTACTATTCCTCCGATATTAGTAGCTTTTGACTGGTTACCACTACTTGCTATTTTAAGATTACTTACACTACTGCCTTTAATTGTAACAGGATTTTTTGATGTACCTAATGCTTTTCCAACAATTCCTCCTATTTTTTCATGACCTTTATTGGTGATTATTGTTAAATCTTTTACATGAACATTGCTGATATTAGTACCACTATATGCAGTATTGGCAAGCGCACCAGCTTTATATACTCCACTTCCAAAATAAATATTTTCAAACCTCAGATTTTTGATTGTTGCATTTTTTAGAATATCAAATAGCGGTGAATTTAAATTTTTAATGGTATGCCCATTTCCATCTATTGTGCCTTTAAACTCAAAGCCTTTTCCGGCTAATGATGTATTATCACCTACATATTCAGAAGCATCATAATCTCTTGTCAGAACAAAGTTTCCATTTGGATTCGCTTTGATTTTTCTCATTAAACTTGAGAAAGAATTACTTTCTGCATACGTATCATCCAAGACATCGCCATAAAGAACTTCAAGTTTATTTTGTTGTTGACCATCCTCTGTATATTGTATTACATTATCATAGTCAATAATCAAATAACATTTGCCATCCTCTATTCTATATCCCTTTAATTTCGCATAGAAGTCAGGCATATCTTTCATTTGCACTTTTGCTATATAATTATCTGGGTAATATTTTACATAATCATATATAATTTTATTTAATTCTTGATATGTTACATTTCCCGAATAATCCGTTTTCTTTTCATAGACAGTCACATCTAGTACATCTTTCATCTCTACCTTACGATCACCTGATAGTACTATTTCTTCCTGTAATAAAGTTTGATCTTGATATTCATTTTTTCCACTTTCTAATGTATTCTCATCTAAATCGTAGGAAGCTACAACTTTTACAGAATAAATCTCACTAGAATTTTTAGCAAAATTGATCGTATTTACTCCTAAAGCAATTGGTTGCTTCTTGATTTCATTTTCATCTTCATCGTATACAATAACTTCTCCACCTTGAATAGTATTTTCCTGATCCACTATGTCGAATGTTGCCTCAATTTGATCGTTATCTTTTTCTTTGTATTTAAACTCTGTTGCTGTTGGCTTATCTTTCACTACTTCAATATCAACTCGGTTATTCTCAGTTACAGGAAGTTCCTTTGTATTGCTTAAAATCACTTTTTCAATTATGATTTCTTTTTTTCCTGCTTCATCAAAGCCTGAGATACTTGTCTGATATATATTATCTTGCTTCTTTAGCTTATATTCTTCCCCATTAATGACCACTTTTTCTGGTTTGAATATAGTTGCATTCGTACTTTCAAATCTGATATCAATATTCTCTGTTTTATTGAAGTACTTTGATTCTATATCACCTTTATAGGAAGTAACATTGCTTACATTTAACTGATAATTTCCAACAAGTTCAATCGTCTTTGTATCCAATATTTCATCTACTACTTTATTTTCATCTGACTCATGACCTTCTAATGTATTACTATCTCTATCATAAGTACCATAGATATCTAATGTATATAACTTTCCTTCTTTTACTGAAAATGAAATGCTGTTCTTTCCTCTTACAATTGCCTTTTCCTCTGAAGAACCATCCTCCTTATTTTTAAGAACTGCTTTTCCTCCGATAAAAGAATGCTCTTCATCTACCACATCAAAATCTAAAACAACTTTACTTTCATTCAAATTATCATTTTGTACAAATCCCTGAATAGATGGTTTGTCCTTCAGAACCTCAATCTTGATTTTATTGTTGACATCAGCTGTCTTTCCATCGGAATATGTAATCTTTGTGCTATTTAGTTCTTGAACTCCACTTTCTTGACCAACTGTATACGTTACTTGATAATTCCCTTCACTCAACTTGGTAGCGATACACTCTAAATTGTTTACTCGGATTTTTTCAATATCCTCTCTCTTGTTCGTATCAATGACAAACTGAAGTATTATATTATCGCCTTTTTCCACATAGTCTTTACTAGAAGTGATCTTTTTAATTTCAGTTCGTGGCTGTGCTTCAATTTCCTGTTCTAGTAAAACACTATCCACAATTTCCTGTCCATCAGCTAAACTATATGTTGCAATAATTTTCACGTTATATTTGCTTGATAAGCTAGTGTTAAATGTTATCTCATTTTCTCCAGATTTTACTTCTTTTCTAGCAATCTCCTGATTGTTTCCATCTAATAAAACTATATTAGATGATGTTAACGTATCTTCTTCATCAATGAGATTAAAACTAGTTGTTAGTGTGCCATTATTCACATCTTCTTTGAAATCAAACTCTGTAATCTCAGGTTTTTGTTTCAAGATCGTTACTGGAATAATATTTTCTTCAGCTAATGAAAATCTCTTTCCATTTGACAGAACTACTTCTTCTAAATTAATTTCAGTTTGACCTGCTTGCTCTATACCATCAACAGTTATCAAATATTGCTGATTTTCTTTTGTAACTGAATATTCCTTTTTATTCACAACTGCAAAAGCTGGCTCAAATCTTGTTCCATTTGAACTTTGAAATCCTAGTTGAATGGGCTCATTTTTTTCAAATATAGTTGTCTGTAATCCATTTTTATATGTGGCAATATTAGATATCTTCCACTGATAATCGATTATAAACTCCAATTCCTTTGTTTCCTGAAGTGTTCCTGTATGTTTTTCTTCATGCTCACTTAACTGATTTGTATCCAAATCATAAGAAATCATAAAGTTCACTGTATATTTCTTGCCATCTTCTAATACTACCTCAATTTCATTATCACCTGATGATATATCATTGTTTTGTATCGACTCGTTATTCTCATTCAAGATTTCTACACTTGCAGATTTAATGCTATTATCATCATCTTTTAAATAAAATGAAATATTTACTTTTGAATCATCTATATTTTCATTTACAGTATACCTTTCTATACTTGGGATATCTTTCAATACATCAAGTTTTATTGTATAATCAACATCAATTCTTTTTCCATTATTCAGTAGTACTTCTGTAAAATTATATTCCTTTATCCCTGATGTATCATGTCTTCCAACATTTACAGTATAAATTGAAGTATCATTAGCCTTTTTTACTTGATATTCTTGATTATTAATGATGGCTTTTTCAATGACTGCATCATAGCTTACATCGCCAACGAAAATCAGATTTACTTCATCATTTTTATTTGGATAATAATTTCCCTGTCCTGCATCATATAAATCAACCTTATAGTCCAATGTTTTTTCTATTTTTTTAACTAAAAGAGATAGATCTGTTACATTAATATTTCCATCCCTGTTCATATCCGCATTTTTTATAGTACTATCTGTTATCTCATCTTGATGAATCAAATATAGTTCCAGTAAATGAACATCTGTATAGTCAATCTGTCCATCACCATTTAGCTCTCCCTTTGATGAAAAACTTGATGCAGCGGCAGTAACTGTTCCTATTACCTGTAATGAAAGTCCCCCAACAATCAGAAGCATTATCATCTTTCTATACTTGCGGTCACATTTCTTCCATCTATCTTTATTTATATAGACAATAACGATACCAGCTTCCACTAAAATCAAAGTGAACCATAATCCCCAATTGGTCGTGTCTCCTGTTTGTGGCAACTTCTCTTCTACTGGTTTATCAGAATTCACTGAACTATCACCACGATTAGAGGAATCCTGATTTCCAGGATTACCTGGCTGAGTTATACCTCCTATTTGTGGCAAGTCTTCGTCTATTAAATTATCAGGATTCAATGAAACGTCCCCATTATTAGAAGAATTCTGATTTCCAGAATCACCTGATTCATTGGATTGATCCTGTATGATATCAACAGTAGCTTTTGATTCTTCAATCATGATATCTTCTTTTCCCTCAGAAATAACAATATCTTTGATAAGAATATCTTCTTTTCCAGCCTTAGCATTTTCTTTGACCTTTAATGTTATCTGCAGTATTTCCTCTGATTCCTTACTTCCTCACTTTTTGATAGCTATAAACTCACCTGTATCTTTATTAAATTTGAGCTCTTCCCAGTTGTTCTGTGTCTTAAAATTGCTTTCTAATACCTCCTCAAATACACTTTTATCATACTCTAAAGTTGCCTTATAAGCATTTACTCCTTTATTGACTTCTTCATAATTGTCAAGTTTTAGTGTAACTATAACTTCATCTTCACTCTTTAATTCTGTCTTTTGATTGTTCAAAATGGCTTTTATTCCTGTTGCGTGTACACTGACATGCGATAAGCTTAGAATAACAAAACAAAGAATGCAGCTAAAGCTCCATTTCATTTTTCTCATGACTTCATCCTTTCTTTTCACCATACCATCATCAGCACATTTAGCTTCTTCCAATAAACTAACTTCTATATTTATAAAGTTAGCTATGTATTTTTCCAATGTGCCTAATGAAATGTATCTCATTATACTGATTTTCATCTTTAAAATTAAAATAATTTGATAACTTCTTTACCTTATTTACTTCACCTACATCTCCACTAATCTTAAGTTTTGATACTTAATTATAATAAAATTAAGACATAATATTAAAAAATTCATAAAACCTATTTATATTAAATAAAAACAATTCTACTCCCATTAATTATACTTAATATCTCTTTTGTTCATAAACTCAATTATCATTTCTTTAAGTCATTAATCATACTATCGGTAATTAAACCATTGCCACCAAGAACATATAGATTTCTCATTCTTGTAGAATCTATATATTTTTTTTGTCTTTCTCCAACCCAACTTGGTAATAAAATAACTGGAGCATTTAACTTAGCAGCTAGAACAGATCCTGTTAATGCATCTGGGAAATCTAGCCCACTTGCTATAATAGCATTATCAGTATCTAAATTAAAATGTTTATTAATAGCTAAACATGTATCATATCTATCTGGTCCTCCTAATCTTGTAACAGGAGCTATCTTAGATAATTGATTAGCTAAACCATCTGTAATAACGCCATTACTTCCAACAACATAAATTTTAGATGGTTTTATTTTCTTTATGGCATTCATTGTTTTCTCTGGCATATAGTCTTTAAATGAAAGAAATATAGGCATACCTTTTGCTGCTGAAATAGGTGATGCTGAAAGTGAATCTGCAAATGAAGTTGAATTAGCTACAAATATAGTTGTACCTTCTTTAACATTCATTCTATTTACAATCTCTAAATTAGTAGCATATCTATCTGAACCACCAAGTCTAACAAATTTACTAAAACCAGCTGCTTTTAGTTCATTTATATAACCATCTGGAACCACACCAGCACTACCTAATAAATAAACATTTCCTTCTTTCTTTAAATTAGACTTTATATATTCTATAGTACGAGTCTTTGGTGCGTAGTTAGTATAAGTTAATAATATAGGTGCATTTAAACTAGTAGCTAAAGCTGAACCGGTTAATGCATCCGGGAAGTTTGCTCCATTTGCAATAACAACATTATCTAACATTTTTCCATTTTGAAATTTCTTTGCTATCTCTATAGCAGCATCGTATCTATCTTTTCCTCCAAGTCTTAAAGACGTAAAAGGTTTTGATGCTGGATATATTGGTTTATCTTCACTACTATTATTTTTATTAACACTTATTATTCTTTTTTCAGATACACTATTTCCATCGCTATCTGTTACATTATATATAACTTGATGCTTTCCTTCACTTAAAGTGCTTAAATTAATGGTTGGAAATACTATTTTATCTGTTAAAATTCCATCCTCATTATCCTTAGCAGTTATACCCTTCTTTAAATCTGCATTTTCTCCCTTGTTTATTGTTATATCATTTAATCCTTCTATTATTGGTAATTGATTTGTTACTGTTATTATTCTATCAACTTTAGTAGTGTTTCCATTAGTATCTGTTACTTCATATGTTATTGTATAATCTTTATCTTTTCCAGCTTCCGGTTTATCTAATACCCCTGTTACTTTTATTTGAGATGGATCTATTATGTCCTTATCATCTTGTACTGTTATTCCTTCTAACAAGTTTTTATTAAACTCATCTACCTGTCCAACTTTTATTGTTATATTATCCGCTCCATTTATAATTGGAGCTGCATTTGCTATTACATATATTACTCTATTCATAGTAGTTCTATTTTTATGACTATCAGTTACTTCATATGTTACCTCATGTCTTCCTATAGGTAAGTACCTTAAATCAATATTAGGGAATACTATTTCATCAGTTATATCTCCATCTTCAAAATCCCATGCTTCAACACCTTTTTTTAAATCTATACTATATCCTTCCCTAATAATTATATCTCTTAAATTTTTTATAGTAGGTGCATAATTAGTAGGCATATCAGAAGTCCGTGGATTAAACAAAGCAAAAAATATCGAGTCTCCTGCATGAACTATTTTTTCCCTATATCCTGCTCGTATTAATTCATCATTTAAATATATCTCTCCTACAAATCTTTTACTTTTAATATAGTTGCCTTCTATTAAAGCTTCATTATCAGGTATTTCAACATCTAATGCAAAAGTTCCATATATATATTCCGAATTAATTTTAGATCCATTTCTTATTTTAATTCCACCCTCAACGTATAATTCTCTCACTTTATCTAGCCCTGTTTCAGTGTTTAATATAGCTTCACTATAAATAACCACCTTTTTTATATTATTAATTTTATTTATGCTTGATAAACCTTCTATATTTACAATAGAATGTTCTTTAACACCTTCTCCATCAACTACCCCTTCTATAGTAACTCCTTTTACATTTAATGATGACCTTTCAATTGTGTGTCCATTTTTACCACCTAAATTTATGTTTCCTATAACACTATTATTAAAATTATTATTCATTATGTTAAGAGATCCTGTTTTATGATCTCCCAGATCTTTATCTTCTGAACCTATAAAAATATTTGGTTTTCCTATTATTGATGTATTAAAAATTTCTAAATAACTTCCATTTAAAAATATGCAATCTTTATCATTTGACAAAAATTCCATTTCTATATCTTGTATGTATAACATATTGCTTAAATACATTTTTTTCAAACTTAAGTTTACCTTTATCTTTACCACTTTGTTGTTTAATATATATTAATTTTTCAGGAATATGTATATCATCAGTTATACTTACCTCTCCACTAACATATATAACTCCACCATATGTAACTAAATCTAGAGCTTCATTAAAACTATTAACAGGATTATCTGCATCTGCTCCTGATCCTGATGATTCTATTGATCCATCTAAATATACTTCAGCTAGTCTACTGTTTTTACCATTAACATCTGAAATTTCTTTATCTTTTACCATCTCTTTTAAATTGCTTATCTCAATATTTTTTTGTTCTTCAGCAAATACATTTATAGATTGATTTAATAAATAACTTACACTGATAAGAATACTTATTAATCTTTTTCTTTTGTTCATTCAATATTCTCCTTTCAAGTAAATCAGTTCTGTTAACTTATTTATATTTTACTAACTACCTATTATAATGTTTAAAATGAGCTTTATTATTTTAAAATTTCTTTTTTGTTCTTAATATATCGATTCTCCTTAAAAACAATATATTATTTATCCTTAAGTAACTAATACTACAAAAAAGAAATACCATCAAATTATTATAATGGTATTTCTTTTTACACAATCATAAAAGGAGTCTAATAATTGCTTCCAAGTATATATAGTTATATATACTTATGCCTATAATATTTTTATTTTTAAATTGAAACTTTCTAATCAGGTACTTACGACCTATTAGCGAAGAAAGAGTTTTACTAAAAGTTATAATAAAGCATCTCTCTAATAAATATAATAAACTTAATTTAACATTAATTTATTATATTTACTTAAAAACACACTTTTTATTCTTAAAATATTAAACGCAATTTCTATTATTAAATCCCCAAAACCATAATTATTAAACTTTTATATTTATTCTTTTGAAATCCTCATCCCTTGTATCATTTAAGAATAAAATTTATATTTTCAAGTAAAGTAACTTTTTTATTGCATTTAATAAATTATATTAATTATGTTGTTATGATAAATATGCTTTCCTCAAAATATAAATTGCAAAATTCCCTAATTTATTTTACGAGTTCCTATGTATAATAGGAACTTTTTTATCTGTATTATAATGATTTAAAAAGAAATAAAGAGCTTTTGTAATTCAAAAGCTCTTTATTTCTATGTTTGTGATCCTGTCAGTTTCATATTATTTATAAAAATACTCCCGAAACTAAGATTAAGGAATTTTGACGATTTTTCTCTTTAATAATACTTAAATATTTAGGTATTATATATTTTTTTCCTAAAAGAACGTATTTTTTACGTTAACTACCATTTCACTTATAAAACTATTAATAATACAATGTAATATCTGATCTAATCCAACAATCATCATATTTAATAAACTTATACTCTTGAGTTACTGTCCAATTATTAGCTATAGTTTTTGTATAAACAGCTCTTAAAGTAGTTTCAGTTTGTTCTATATATAAATCATCATCTAATACAGATAACCCTACTCCCCCTTGTCCATATATTATATAAAATGTACTATCTTTCTCTAATGTATAGTTATCTAAAAAAGAGTAAATTGCATCATCTGTATAATAGTCATACAAAGCATTATAAACATCTTCTCTTGATTTATATATATTAGATGTAGCAAAGCTTCTGTCACTTTCAGTAATCATTGTACTATCATCAAAATTCAAACAATTTATTACATCAGTTAATGCATTCTTCGACTTAGCTGTAATACTCCTTACTTCTACTTCTGTAAGAGGTTTATATTCCACTTTCAAGTATAATTCAAACCTCTTACCATACTCTTCATTAATTCCACTATACACATAACTTCCAACTAAGGTAGTATCTACAGATTCAGTTTCCCATGTTATTGGAACACTTATATTTTCTCCACTCGAATTTATTACACCTTCTAATGGAAGGTTAAATTCTTCACCTTGTATCAAAGAGTAATTAAGTATAATTTCTTCATATACCTTTTCACCAACATAATTATCTGCTGAATTCTTTACTATCTCCTCTTTAGTACTATTTTCTTTTGCTTCCTCACTTACATTTGCTTTCTCATCATCTGTTAAGCTAACAGCCTTAGATTCACAAGAAACTAATAATAACATGATAAAACAAATTAATAAATTTAGTATAAGAAACTTTTTAGTTATACCTTTATTCATATAACTATCTCCTTAAATTCTTCTATATTTATATTGTATTATCCACTTTATATTTGTTTCTATGTTGCCCTTAAATTATATTTTATATATAAATTATCTCATTATCAGTAATTACATAATCTACTTTTATATCATGTTTTTCTACTTCTATATCATCAATTACTTGAAATCCATATGCTAATGCTACCTTATTTATTCTGCATTCTAAAACAGATAAATATTTATCATAATATCCTCCACCATAACCTATTCTATTTCCTACCTTATCAAAAGCTATTCCTGGAAGGACTATTAAATCAAAATCTGAGTCAATATAATTTTTATCCACAATATTTGGTTCTAATATACCATACTTATTAACATATAATTCATTTAAACTGTGAATTCTTATTGCTTTCATAGTTTTATCTTCTATATTAATTTTAGGTACATAAATTTCCTTATCATTCTTTAATGAATAATCTATTATTTCTTTTGTATCTACTTCATTGTTATAACTTACATAAATAAATATTCGCTTTGACTTTTTATAAAAATCACTTTCTATTAAAAATTTAAATATTTTCTCATCTAAAATTTTCTTATCTTCTAATTTTAAGTTATTTCTTAACTTTGCAATTTCTCTTCTAATAATATTTTTATTCATTATTAATTCCTTTATTATTGTTAATCGTTCTAAGTGACTTAATGAAAATAAGTATTCCTATTATAGGCACTATAATAAATAAAATTACTGTCCATAGTTTTGACTCCGGATATACTACAAAATTCACTAAAAAATTATTAACAAAATGCATAGCCATACAAATATAAATTGACCTTGTATAATAATAAGCTAGTCCAATTATTACACCTAAGAAAAATGCATTTACTCCTTGTGGCAAATTCATATGAGCTATACCAAATATAAGAGCTGAATATATTATCGCTTTTTTATAATTATATTTTTTTAATAGCCCATTTAATAATACACCTCTATATAAAATCTCCTCAAAAATAGGAGCAATAATACATGTAGAAATAAATATAAAAATATATGATGTATTTAAAAGGTACTCTTCTAAATATTGATATAACCCATCATTTAATGTGGGCATTGAATATAGAAAAATATCAAATACTCCATAAGTTATAAATATATACCCAACCATCAACCCTATACCAGCTAAATACTTTTTCTTAGGTATATCTTCTGTATACAGTATTTCTCCATTAGTTTTGAAGCTTTTATTAATCAACACTATAACAATTAATATAACTCCATACTGATAAATAGACTCGCTTATTGAGTTTAATATATTCTCACTCCAACTATTTACAAAAATTATATCCCTATAAAAATTTATAAATAAGCTTATTGGAGTATATACAAAGCTATATGCTATATCAAAAACAAATGATAATAATAAAGCTTTCCAAAAAGTAATAGGTTTAATCTCTAAACTTCCATTATTTAAGTTTCTAACATAATTTAATTTCATCATACACCCTTTAAAATTGTTATTATTATACAATTAATTATACACATCTTATTATAGCTTAGCTAGATTAAAAGTCATTACTCGAAGCGAAAATATATTTTGTATAATGAAAATTGTCTACGACAAGTGAATGACTTCACTTTATCGTAAAACAATTCTCCTATTCGATATAGATCAATCCTAAAGTTTTGGTACAAAGCTATTACATTCTGTTTCTCTTGTTGTACAGGCATTTATACCTGCTATATGTATTGTTTCTGCAGCACACATACGATTTTCATTATAAGTGCAGTTTTCAGCCTCACATTGAATAGATAAACTTGATTTTGGACTTTCAAAATTACTTGTAAAAGCTCCTTGTTTTTCTTCAAAACTATCACAACAAGTTGCTGAAGATGATACAGCTTCAGCACCACCCACTGTTATTCCTTCTTTACAACAGTATTGTGAATTATTATGTATACAATTTTCTACACTACAAGTTAAATTAGTCATATTACTCCTCCTAAAATGTAAACAAGTCTTATATATATTTTAAGAAATAATGTTTGTTTTATTCAGATATATAAATTAATTGTCAAATTTATTGTATTTATATAAGTTTTTATATAAGGTTACTTTCTTTTTTCCTTATATTAGATTAAAATTATTATTAATAGTAAATTTATAAAATATAATTGCTAATAGATTGAAATTTATATGTCTAATAATTTATTTTTTAATAGTAAATATATACACTATAATAGTTTATTCATTGAAATTTAAATGACTCATAATTTATTTTTTAATATTTATTTAATTTCAAAACAAACTAAAATACGATAATAGGAGAGGTAATACTATGTCAAATGAAATTAATTCTTCTAATTTTATAAGAAATATAATTGTAGAAGACCTAGATAGCGGAAAGCATAAGGAACTAATAACTCGTTTTCCACCTGAACCTAATGGTTATCTTCATATAGGTCATGCTAAATCTATACTTTTAAATTTTGGATTAGCTGAAGAGTTTAATGGTAGAACTCACTTAAGATTTGATGATACTAATCCAGTTAAAGAAGATACTGAATATGTTGAATCGATAAAAGAAGATGTTAAATGGCTTGGCGGAAACTGGGATGCTCTTTACTTTGCTTCTGATTACTTTGAAGAAATGTACAATAGAGCCGTTTTATTAATAAAAAAAGGATTGGCTTATGTTTGTGATTTAACACCTGATGAAGCTAAAGAATATAGAGGGACTTTAACTGAGCCTGGTAAAGAGAGTCCTTATAGAAGTAGATCTATTGAAGAAAATCTTGATTTATTTGAAAGAATGAGAAAAGGTGAATTCAAAGATGGTGAGAAAGTTTTAAGAGCCAAAATAGACATGTCATCTCCTAATATGAATATGAGAGATCCAATAATTTATAGAATAGCTCATGCAACTCATCACAATACAGGAGATAAGTGGTGTATATATCCAATGTATGACTTTGCTCATCCATTAGAAGATGCTATTGAATCTGTAACTCACTCTATTTGTACTTTAGAGTTTGAAGATCATAGACCACTTTATGATTGGGTTGTTAAAGAATGTGAAATGGAAGCTACTCCAAGACAAATCGAATTTGCTAGATTAAACATGACTAATACAGTTATGAGTAAGAGAAAACTTAAACAATTAGTTGATGAAGGTGTTGTTGATGGATGGGATGATCCAAGAATGCCTACTATATCTGGCCTTAGAAGAAGAGGATGCACACCAGAAGCATTAAGAAACTTTTGCTCTGCTATAGGTGTAGCAAAAGCTAATTCAATAGTTGATTCTCAAATGCTAGATTATTTTATAAGAGAAGATTTACAAATGAAGGCTCCTCTAGCTATGGCTGTTTTAAGACCTTTAAAATTAGTTATAACAAATTATCCTGAAGATCAAACAGAAATGTTAGAAATAGAAAATAACGCTAAGGATGAATCTTTTGGTAAAAGGTTAGTTCCATTCTCTAGAGAATTATATATCGAAAGAGAAGACTTTATGGAAGAACCAGTTAAAAAGTACTTTAGACTATTCCCAGGTAACGAAGTTAGATTAAAAGGTGCTTACTTTGTAAAATGTACGGATATAATTAAAGATGAAAATGGAGAAGTTATTGAAGTTCATTGTACTTATGATCCAGAAACTAAGAGTGGTTCAGGATTTACAGGAAGAAAAGTTAAAGCTACTATTCACTGGGTTGATGCTAAAACTGCAAAGCCAGCTGAATTTAGATTATATGAACCATTAATATTAGATGATCAAGAAGAAAATGAAGGCAAACACTTCTTAGAGCAAATAAATCCTAACTCAATGGAAATATTACAAGGTTTTATAGAACCAGTTGCTATAGAAAATGCTTCTGCATTAGATAAATTCCAAATGGTTAGAAACGGCTTCTTTACAGTTGATTCTAAATATACTACTCCTGAAAAACTAGTATTTAATAGAATTGTACCTTTAAAATCATCATTTAAATTATAAAAAAGAAGTGGCCAATGGCCACCTCTTTTTTGTTTGAATATAAATTTGAAAATTATTTTGAAATTTATTAATTTCTCAAAGATCCATTTTTATATTCATTTCCGTTGATTACCTCATTGTAATAAAGTGAAATGATTTAAGATTTTTAAAACTTGATGTAGGTTTTGATGCCCATGCGTTATTTGTAGCTGTTTTACAATAATTATGCATTAGAAATCTCCTCCTTCATTAAGTTACATTAGTAGTTTGTCCGTCTATAAGTAATTAATACTGGAAATTCACCCCTAAAAATTTTCTAATTTTTAGTCCATACATTACTTCTTCACTTTAAATATTCTAATTAAAGACTGAGTAGTACTAGATAAATTTTTTAAATTATTTATAATTTTTATATATCTATTCATTTCTATTTCTCTACTATTAGAAACTCTCTGTATTTCTGAATATATTTCATCAATTCTCTTTTCTTCACTTTTAATTTTATCCAAATTACTCATTAAACTCGTATTTAAATCACTCATAAAACCTTTAAATTCTTTTGTATCACTTACTTGTAATCTCTCTATTGATGACCTTAACCCACTAATTCTAATAAATAAATCATTAATATTACTAATTTCATCCTTTTCTCTACTGATTAACTTCTGAACTTTATTAGAAAAATCAGTTAATTCATTATTTAGTAAATTATTATTTTTAATATATCTATCTAATTTTATAAATTCATCACTTAGGCATTCATTAGTATTTAAAACCTTAACCATCATTGATTTTATATTTTCATATAAAAAGTAAACTTGTTGAATAATTTCATCATTATCAATATTATGATTCAGTAATTTTGAGTTTACTAAAATAACTTTATCTATATCTGTTATTATATCTTCTAATACATTACTCATAGATGAAGTATTTACATTTAGTTTTCCTACAAATCTACAATTAGTTAAATCCTCTTCTCTTATTTCTTCACTTAAACTATCTAATTTATCACATTCTTCCTTTACCTCATCAAACCCACTTTCAATAGTAATTAATAAAAGCTGTAAATCATTCATCATACTATTAAAATTATTTAATAATAAATCAATCTCACATCCTGTTTGTAAACTATCAACCCTTACAGTAAAATCCCCTTGCGCTATCAATTTTAATTTATTTACTAACACCATAATAGGGCTTATGGTATTTTTTGTATAATATATAGTAATAATTGTAGCCATAATAATTATTATAAGTAATGCACCTATAGTCATTACTTTCATATTAATCACAGCCCTAAATAATACGCTTTTTTCTCCTGAACAAAATATCTTCCATCCAAACTCCCCTATAGTTCCATATGTAGAAATCATATTTTTTCCATCTAACTCATATTCAATAATACCAGATTCATTATTCTTATCTAAAAGTATTTTATTAATGACTTCAATGTTATTTTCTTTACCTATTAACTTATCATTGTCATGATAAAGTAGTTTTCTATTATTATCTATTATAAAAATAGTTGCTGACTTATTTACAAAATCTTTTAATGCCTCTTTATAATACGAAGTATTAATATCTCTTCCAACCATACCTAAAAACTCTCCATTTTCATCTATAATTGGTTGAGCTATTGCACTCATAGTTTTTCCAGTAGTTATAGCTACCAGAACATTGCTTGTATAAATATTCTTGCTTTTTTTCACTTCTACGAAATACTCTCTATCAGATACATCTGTACCTATAGAGCTTGGTAAATTGGATGCTACAACTATTCCATCCTTATTGACTATATATGTTTCAAACGAGTTTTCATTATCATTCATAAGCAACTCATTAACCATTTCTCCATTTAAATTATAATTTAAAAAATCTAAAATTAATTTATTGTTTTTAAATTCCTCTAATTTTTCTTTTTCATATAAAGTCATATAATTTATAGTTTTTTCTACGCCTTTATTACTATTTACAAATCCTTCTATAACAGAAATTTTTAATGCTCTTGATGTAATTCCTATTAAAATAATACTCAAACATAGTGTGCTTAATATAACAATTGAAATTACAGATATCATTATTTTTTTTTGTAAGGATTTTATTTTCTTTTTATTACCTACGCTAGCAAAGTTCATAATAATTCTCCATAATATATTAATTAAAATCTTTTTTAATATTTAACTGTAGTTATTCCTGAAAATACTATGGTTGTTTTAAATTTTTTACCATCATACGCTCTATTTATGTATCCATTATATTTGTCAACAACTTTATCAATTTGACTCATTCCAATCCCATGATCTCCGCCTGTTTTACTAGTTAAATATTTTCCATCAACACAATTTACTTTTCCATTTGTAGAATTTTCTACTATTATAATGAATTGATTTTTTATATTTACCATACTTACCTTAATAAATCTATCTTCATCAGTCCTTTGGCACGCTTCTATAGAGTTATCTAATAAATTCCCTAATAAAGTAGATATATCCATATTGTCCATGTCTATTTTTATTATTTTATCTATCTTTAAATCAAAGTTAATTTCATGAGTTCTTGCTGTTAATATTTTTGTTGTTAATATTGAGTCTATAATATTATTTCCTGTATAAACTATACATTCAGAATTATCCAACCCTATATTTAAATTTAAAATATAATCCCTTATACCTTCAACATCCCCACATTTAGCTAAATTTCCAATCGCTTGTATATTATTTCTATAATCATGTCTCCATGCTCTCATTTCTTTATATATTTCATATACTTTATCATTATATTCTTTCTGCAATTCATATTTCTTAATTTTATTTTCTAAATTTCTTTCTATCTCAATATCTTTTTCATACTTAGAAAATTCAACTATAAAATATATATTAAAAATAGCTAATGCCATTGAAATATACAAACCTTTATTACTTTCTAATTTATTTGTAGGAAGTACTACTGAAAAAGTCTCCTCTTTAATTCCATAGGATCCAAGTATTCCAATTATTAAAATAATTATGATTGAAAAAAAATTTCTGCTCACTTTATTGCTACTTTTACGTCCTTTTATATACCATTCTAGTAAAAATATTGCTATAATTAAGATAATTCTAATTATAATTACAGCAAAAATTTCTAGTTCAAATGTATTATATGAATTATTAATTCTATATCTAGAAATAATAAATCCTAATATTATCATAACCATGTATGTAATTACTGTTAGAAAAGATATATACATTACACTAATATATATCTTATAATATATTTTTCCAACCTTAAAAAAGTATAAATAAATAAATATTACAATTACAGAAGTAATAATAGCAATACTCATAGTATAAATATCTCTAACATATATATCTATTAAAGCATCTATAATTAATAAAATTAAACAATATATAAACTTAACAATAAAATTATTCTCTTTTTTATCCTTTAATTTACTATCAATCATAAAAAATGTAGTTAATATATAAAATAAACTTATCAATATATCTACAAAAACTTTATAAATTCTCATATTATACTACATGACATTCTATGAATGCCTCATTTACATCCTTCCACTTCTTTTTACTTATAGGAATTGAAAGTCCATCAGTCAATATTAATTTATCTGGTAATATTGTTTCTACATAATTCAAGTTAACTATATAAGACCTATGGCATCTTATAAATGTTGGATAAGGTAATTCTTTCTCTATATCACCTATTTTAATTTTATATTTTATAACCTCATCTTCTGTAACTATATCAATATAATGAGAAAACATTATCATATACTTAATGTCATCTAACTTAATCTTTCTACTAGTTTTATAATTTTTCAATACATAATATTTATTTACATTCTTACAATTAATCTCTTTTAAAGCAAACTCCAATACTTCAAAGCATTGATTTTTATTTATTGGCTTCAATATATAATTTAATGCCCGTACAGTATATCCATCAAAAACATAATTTTTATATCCTGTGACAAAAACAATTATCAAATTATCATCTATTTTTCTTATCTCTTTTGCCAATTCCATACCTGAAATTGACTTCATTTCTATATCTAAAAAAATAAGATCAAAACTTTTCTCCTCTGGCCAATAAAATAAAAACTCTTCTGCACTAGCAAAATACTCAACAGTTATTGTTGAGTCAATATTATTTCCCCATTCATTAATATATTCCAAAAGGACATTATATTCATTAATACAATCATCACAAATTGCTATTCTCAAAATAAATCACCTCTAATCATATACTGACTATAATTAATATTAAAAATAAATTCATATTCTAACTTTTAAGGCCTATATTTTAAACCTATAATCATTATATAAATAAAATTATTCAGAAAAGTAGACGGATTTATTAGTATAAATCAGTCTACTTTATTTCTTACTTCTATAATATTATGCTTTTTTTATTCTAAACTTTAAAATAAATGATTCAGAAGCTCCATTTTCATCTTTACTAGTTGATTTTCCTGCATTTCCAAGAATTCTCATGGCAGCTGAATCATTAGCTCCTACTGTCACTAAATCTACATTTGATATTGTTTTATCTAAATTAACAATTTTACTAATCCCGTTTGCTGTAGCATTAAGTTGTAAACCTACAGTTGCTCTTCCAACATCAGTAAAATCAGTAATACTATTATTAATAGTTATTCCACCAATCGGGTTTTCTTCCACAAACTGTGCTACTGATAATTTAACATCACAAGCACTTTTATTAGTTACAGTAAAAGTGCTACCTATAAAGTTTCCAACTTGATCTACTGTAAATGTAACTTTTGTAGGTAATTCAACTTCTATTCTTCCATCTGGAACAGAACCATTACCATCTAATATTGTTCCATTAATAATTAAGTCTGAATAAAGGGTTTCAGTATCATTACCAGAAACTATATTAGAAATACTTCTAGGATTAGAAGAAGTTATACTTCTAGATTCTTCATTATTTGCTATTATCTCTTCATCATTATTATCTTCAGAATCTATTCCTAATATTCTTCTCACTATTGAACTAACAACTTCTACTGTAAATTCTTTTCTTATCTCTTCATTGTTTTTATTAACAAGTAATACCTTAACTATATATTTCCCTGGAGTATTAACATCTACTTTATCTCCTTCTATAATAACTTCATTTGTTATATCAGTTCCGTCTACATCTAAAGCCTTTATATTTAAATCTCTAATAGGCTCAAAATCGCTTCCTAATTTAATCTTAATATTCTCTCCAGTTAAATTAGTTTTATCAACAGAAGTTACTTCTATAATATCAACAAATAACTCTTCATTTTTAGATAATTCACCAGCTAAATCCAAATCTCCTACAACTTTTACAGTGTACCTTCCATTCTCTGAAACAGTAAAGTTTACATTATTTATTCTATTTGAACTAATTGCTTGTGAAGCTACGACATCATTACTTTCATCATATATATATACCCAAGCCCTATCTAATAAAGCGTTATCCTTATCCTCTAAACATATTTTCATTAGTATTTTAGAAACTTCTTTAGTTTTTCTTTCTTCATAAGTAAAACTAGATATTACCGGTTTATCTTTCACTACAACTACATTACTCTTTTGGTTTACTTCAATAACTGTATTGTCAGACATTGTTATAGAAGATAAATTTTGTTCTATTAATCCTCCCTCATTACCAACCGGTACCTCTACAGTATATTTTTGAGATTTATTTCTTGCTTCTATTTTTTTTACTGGATAATTTATCCCATTTATATTTACAGTTAATGCAGAAATATACTCTTTATTTGTATATAAGTCTAAGTTTAAAATTGCATTTTCTCCTTTATTTACAACTTCAGAAATTGCTTCAAAATTATTTACACTTATATTTAAATTTACTGGCTGAACATTAACAGTTAAAATTATTTCTTTTTGCGATTCATTGCTTAACGGTGCAGCTGCTTTAACAATATATTGTCCAGGGGAGTATATATCAACATTATTTTCTAAAATAATAATTTTATCACTTATATCTTTCCCATTAATATCTGTAGCTCTTAAGTTTAAATCTTTAATCGGATTAAATTCTTTCCCTTCAAAGATTTTTAAATTTTTTCCTGTTATTGAAGAATTATCAACAACAACCAAATCATCGCTTAAATTTCCTTCAGCTAAAGGTTTTTCTGAACTACTTGATGGCTGAAAATTTGGCTTATAATCCTCATATTCATCAAATCCATCTTTAACCCCTTCTGCTACATCTCTTTGAAATTCTACCTCTTCTTTTTCTAAATTTATTGTTCCTCTATAAATTTTTTCTGTATTAATTTTATTATCGACAAAAGATTTTCCATTTTCACTCTTTTTTACAAAAAACTTATTCGAAACATAAAAAGATCCACCTGCAACACTAAGGCTAATCACTATTGATATAACAGCAGATAAAATTCTCTCTTTAACTATTATTAATTGAAATGTTTTATCTTTTTTTATTGTTTTATTTTTCATACACATTTCTCCATAAGTTAGAAGAATTTAAAACATAAAATAATACATTAATTTCTTTCTCATTATTTCGAAGTTATTTCCATATCAACTAAAATTTCTCCAACTTCTTCACCAGTTTTAACATTATACCCCTTTATAGTTGCTATCCCTTTATGCTTTCCTTTCGGTAGGGGGTTATCTAAAAGCTCAATTTCTTCTATGTATTGGTTAGGAGCTATTTTCTGAGTTTTTATAATTTCTTTTCCATCTACAGTTACACTTAAATCAATATCATGAGCATTATACCTAGGATTTGCAAAAACAATTACTCCTTTCTTCCCTTCAAACACAGGCTCAGTATATATACTAAAAGCAATTTTAGATTCATCTACTTGTTTCTGAAGCATAGCTTCTATTTCTTCTTTAGTAAGAGTAGGATCTACCCCTGTTCCAAGAACATAACCTGAAATACCAACTCCATTTTCGGGCAACTTATTTTTATCTATATAGTATATAAATGCAGAAGTTATCCCAATAATCAATGCTAAAGACATAATTATCATCACTTTTTTAGTCGCGAACTTTTTTACTGACTTTTCCATAATTATTCTCCTATTTTAAATTCGTTAATATACTATTTTACTGTTTATAATTCTATATATATAAATCCATAATAAAATTTATTATGGATTTATTTTGCTATTAGTTATTATCTTTTTCAATTTTGAATTTTACAGTGAAATCTTCTGAAACTCCTGACGTTTCTGAAGCACTACCTTTCGCTTTACCAGCTAATCCTAAAACTTGTACTGTTGCTGATTCTCCTCCAGCTATACTGATTAAATCCTCATTTGTAACTGAAGTATCTAAATCAATAGTGTTATTAACTCCTCCAGAAGTAGCATCCAGCTGTAATCTTACAGTATCTCTATTAACTGAATCAACCTGACCCGGTTCTAAATTTTTATTAATAGTTATTCCAGCACTTGGGTATTGTTCTGAGAAAGATGCTACTGATAACTTAACTTTACCAACCCCTCTATTATTTACAGAAAATTTACTTCCAATAAATGTCCCTTCTTGATCTACTGTAAATGATGCATTTGTTGGCATCTCAACTGATATTTTTCCTTCTGGCACTAAACCATCTGCTCTTTTTACAGTTCCGTTAATAATTATATCAGCATTATGAGGTTGAGTATCAAGCCCCTCTATTGTTTGAGTTTGTGCAAATGCACTAGTTGTTGGAGCCATTACAGCTACCGCTAAAGCTAATGCTAAAAATTTCTTTTTCATTTTTACCCCTCCGTTTTATTAAATAATAATTTTAATTAGATAATAATTTATCTCTTGAGCTTATCATATCATTTTTATTTTTTTTTATTTTTTAAATACGCTAATAGTGAATATTTGTACCTAAAGTTACATTTTTCTATATCATTCGTTATATTTCATTTTTTATAGTAATAATAATTTAACTTTCAGTAAATTATTCGTGTAATTTGCTATCATCATTTAACTTTCATCAATGTAAACTAAAAAACTAAAACCAATTATATTGATTTAACTGTACATCATATTCCATGTATATCCCTTCACTTAAAGATATTTTATACCTTAATATTTCAACATCTTCACCTTGCCGCTTTTAGGAACTTTTCCAGTAAAAATATCTGATCGCTCTCCTACCTTTACTAATTCATTACATTTTAACTCTGTCATTTCATCTGTATCATTTAATTTAACTTCTAATACTAAATTAGAGACATCATAAATAGAGTTATTTGTATATTTAGCTTCTAATAATTTATTATCTTTGCTTATATTAAACTCTACAGTTATCTAATTAAATCTTACAGGTATAGTGGCTATCTCGTTAATATCTTCTAACGAACTATTATTTTTATTATTAAATAAAACTCCTAAACTTAATATTAACTTTTTACTTTTAATATAATTCACTCCTCTATAGAAATTCCTCTTAATAATGTATTAAAGATGTCTAATGTACTATTTTTTTGATACATTAAACATCTCTAAAACCCTAATAAAAATTTATCTATCCCTTAATATGTTGTACTATTATTCTAATAAGAAAATTCTAAAATTAAACTTCCCGAAAAATTTACTGTTTCATTTACATCTGGTTCCCAGCTTATAGGCTCCCAAGCATCAGCTACAAAGGTAACTTCAGCTTCTTCATTTGCATTTAACGTTCCAACATTTCTTCTGTTCTCACTCGTATTTAAATCTCCAGTTAAATCTACCTTTGCTTTTTCTTCTCCTTTAGTATACGACAATCCTAAATCCATTTCTACTTTCCCATTCCCTAATGTTGGTTTAGCAATGAAAAGAGTGTTTTCCTTCCCATTAGTTGGTGTTGCATCAAGCCCTGCTCTTATATTCAAGGTCTTACTTCCGTTATTTTTAATATTGTATTTAGGTGAGTAAAAATTCCCCATAACAACATTACTACTGCTACTATAAACTCCAAATTCCATATTTGTAGGAACCGTTACTGATATAGTAAAATAGTCTTCGCTATTCGGCTTGCTTCCTTCAATATCACTATCAGCTAAATTATTCAATTTTCCTGATACATCTTCTCTAAGATCCCACTCACCAATAACTCCATCTAATTCAACTCCCTGATTTTTCGGAATCTCAGTTGTATTTTCTGATTCACTATTTGAAGTTGCCGAAAATGCTATATTGTAATCAGTTTTCATAAATATCAATAATGTAAATATAGTTATAACTCCTATAATTTTTTTATATCTATACATATTACCTCCCCAATATTATGAATTTAATTTTCTACATTTATTATAAGCTTAGCAGAGCTTTTACCTTTTAACTCTCCAGTATCTTTATCATAAGCATTTATAGTTGCAGTAGCATCATGTTGCCCCTTGCTTAACTTCTTTGTTAACTTAGCATTTTCTATATATTGATTTGGATTTAACTTTTTACTTTTAAATATAGTTTTATCATTTGAATCTAGCTTTATTTCTACATCTATGTCATAAGCATTATACGGAGGATTAGCAATTCTTAAATTTCCTTCTGATTTGCCATCCTTAAAAACAGGTCTTGCATTGATCTCAAAGGAAAACATTGATTCATCCGCCTTTCTCTGTAGAATTTCTTCAATTTCCTCCTTTGTATACCCAGGAATTATACCCTCTTTAACTATAGTTCCGTTTAAGTTTCCATCACTTATAATATAATTCTGCTTATAAGAAAACATAAGGATACCTATCAAAACAATTGCACTTAAAATAATCCAAATGCTTTTATTTCTTTTTTTCTTTCTTACTTCAACACTCATTTTATCCATCTGCAAATCCCCTTATCTTACAAAAGATCGGAAGAGCACACGTCTAACTCCAGTCACTAGCTTATCTCGTATGCCGTC